>Ga0255343_1001306_pt1 | contig 33948 bp, 28 predicted proteins | sample wastewater_treat_4_FD_192413 | JGI IMG/M metagenome (GOLD analysis project Ga0255343, IMG submission 192413) | Wastewater microbial communities from Lulu Island WWTP, Vancouver, Canada - plant16 | ecosystem: Engineered > WWTP > Wastewater > Unclassified | place: Canada: Vancouver, British... | reverse complement strand
TTGCTATATCCAATTCATTTGGATTATTGTATTGTTTTTCTCTGAGAATATAATTTCATTGAAGAGTATTACCAATCATAAATTTGGGCTTTAAGTTGTATCATAGACAATAAATTGGGATTTGGTACTTCATAAGTTTGTCTATTAGTTTGCTACTAATTGTAAAATCTCATATAATGAAAATACAAAAAATTTTTGAACATGAAATTTGATTTACAATTTTTTCATCCTCTTTTATTAAAACATTGTTGTTGCGTAATGATAAACCTTTCCGTTCATCAGAACTTATTACTAAAATTTGTTTTTCCTTGAAGTCTGGGGCTGAAAGCATTTTCTAGAAACTAAAAAAGTAAACTAGTTCTTTTAACGAAAACTAATAACTGTCACAAAGCTCTCTATATATACATTTTTTACATTTTTCTGGATTTGCTTCAAATGGTTTACTTGGATCAAACTTACGAAACTCATCTAAAACTTTTTCAAATTTTTCAATTTCTTCTTTGTTGGGGATGGGAATGTCATAAATTTTATTGTCGCTGAGAGAGTGGATTTTGAGTTTTTTGACTTCATATCACATCTCTGTTAAACAAAAATATTGTGCATAAACTTGGTAAATTTGTCACTGATATAATTTAGATATTTTAGTTTTCCTTTCTATAATCGTTTTTTTATCTGTTTGATAGATATCTACTTTCCCAACAAGATTATATTTTTCAGAATAAATCCCAAATCACTGTAATATGTTTTTTGAAGTAGAGTACTGCTTGTTGTCTATGTTTTCATGATTTATTGTTCATTTAACTTGCGGTGTATCTTGGTACACCTGCCTTTCGTAATCCTCGTAAAGATTGTGAAAATAAATAGACTTTGGACAGAAAAGAAAGTCGTTGAGGGATGAAATACGGATATTTTGTTCCATTAAGGTTGAGGAGGAGTAGGTAAACTTTCTAGATATTCTTTGGCTTTTTTAGCGATATTGTATGTTGCGAGATCATCTCAAGATTCTATAAAATCAAATCCATAATTGTTTTTCTTCATATGATAATCACAAGATTTTCAATTTAAAATTCAAGAATTATACTTATTTTTTTCTATTTTTCATTTTTTAGTATTAGCCTTTTCAAAACTTTTATTTTTTAACCGTTCTTGATATTCTAGATCCGTTAAATGCTTCATGTTATTTTCAAAATCACTTAAATGTCATCATAATTTAAAAATTTCATTATCGTTCTTATCAGATAGATTTCAATTTTTATCTTTTTTTAATAATTGCTCATTACATACAGGACATGCAGAAGAAGTGTTTTTTTCATTAACATACAATATTTTTCAATGTTGAATAATATCTTTATTTCAGACTTCAGTTCTAAACTTTTTTAAAATAGGTGGAACTTCCAAATTTAATTGTAATTTATTATAGATTTTTTCGTTTATAACATTTCCTATAAAAGTATCAAATTCCTTTTTGACTGTTTGTTCATTTAAGGTTTCATAACAGATATATCCCTCAAAATATTTTTGTAACTCTGTAATGATTCATACAATATTAGCTGAGACAGCATTTTTGTAATTATTTATTTTTTGCATAGATATGTCTTCTTCAGAATTTATATCTTTTATATACTCATTTAATTCAAACTCTATTTCTTCTTTTAATGAATTAAATTCATCCTTGTGAGGCAAAAAATTAAATTCATCTTTCCAATACAAATTTTTTTCTTTATTCAAAATGCCTCTATTTTCATACTCGTAATAGAAAACATTTTCTTCATTATCATACAATACTTGTTTAGATATCATTTTTCATGTTGTAACTGCATTATGCAAAGACCTTTTTGCTGTAGTTTTGTATAAATTAAGGGTGGTGGAAATATCTGCATTAAGAATAATTTTTCATTTTATAAGTTTTGCATAAGTTAAATCTCATAAACAAGAAGTAATACTTAATTTTTCAAAGATTTTTGGATTATCAATTTCATCTAAAAACAAGGAAGGATTTTTAGCTAATGTGTGTATTGTAATAGGTTGTTCTCATTTTTTAGGTTGTTTTTTTGTCGTTGTTTTAGTATGAAGAAATCAATCTTTTGTGATTTTGTAGACAGGAATTTTTTCAGAAATATTCACTGATTCCAATCATTTGTTTGATTTTTTAAAAATTCATAAGGTCACTAATTCTTTTGTTCCCTTATCTATACCATAAATATAATCAAATCTATTCTTTCTATTAAAAATATCATTAAAATCTTGTAATGATTGTTTTCTATCTTCTTCGTTAATAAAGGCAGTATTAATATAATTTCTATCAGCAGAATGAGAAAAACTCATAGTTAAAAAATATTGATTATTTTTTTTCCTATGAAATGGTAATGTGTTTTTATATTTTTCCTTATCTCAAAGCCTAAAAGAAATACTGAATTCTGGATTTATTCTTAATACATAATCATTTTCTTTATTTTCTTCTTCCCAAAAATCTCTCCACCAACTAGAGAAAGTACTTTTATTAGTGTTATTCTCAATGTCTTTTGAGGTAATTTTATATGAAATTCACTTATATTTTTCTAAAATACTTTCAAAATTTTGTTTTGAAATAAAATATTCATCTAATATATATGTTTCTTGTTTTAATAAAATCTCAAATGCACCGATATCTTTACACTCTTTTAGTATGTTTATAGATTGAGTAGATTTAAATTTTAGGTTCAAATTAGTTTGGTGTTTTAGTACTTCTACAAAGAAATCAATAAGGATATTCTCCTCTTCTAGTTCTTTCTTGCTTTTAAAGATTTTTCTTCAACTTCCATTTTGAATTTTTATAAACTTTTCATCAAGCTTATTTATTATGTTTCATTTACTAAAGGTTGATCTTTCCGAGAAACAAAGCTTTTCTAATGCTCTCAAAGTTATCGAGCTTAGAATATAATATGCAATTTCTCACTTTGTATTTTTATTGTTAATTAGTTCATGATAAGCTTGTTGTGAGTTTTCTATATCAAATGTGTTTATATAGAAATTGTTTTCTCAATCTTTGGCAAAGAATCAGTATCATCTTTCCCTTTCTGCGAGTACCTTTTCTCTTTGTAATGATATAATTTCCGCTTTCCTTTTTCAAAACTCCATTGCCACATCTTTATAATCATTACAGAATTTTTTGTATTTGTTAAGATGATGTTGAAAATATTTTCCTCTTTTTTCTTTTAATTGTTTTCTAGATTCTTTATTTTTTTCTTTTTCAATTTGATTGGTTAAATTTAACATTTCTTCATACCTATCTTCCGTTATGTCAGAGAACAAAACTATTTTAAAGTTTTCAACAACATCTCATCTATTATCAATAAATTTAAATTCCTTCTGAAAATTAGTAAAATTAATACCACTTTGTAATCTCTGCAAAAAAGCACTTTTTTGACTTGCTTTAAAAATCTTCATTTCTTTATAAAGATTTTCTATAGGTTGATTTTTATCAATTCAATAAAGTGCTCATAAATTTCCATAAAATTTGTTTTTTAATCATTCCGATTTTTTAATAATTTCTTCTTCATAATCTTTTTGTGTTTTTCTTCTTGTATAATAATTAAGACTTCCGTGTTCTATAAACATTCAAAACGAATCACTAATTTTATAGTTTTCTATACAATTGTTAGCTTTTTGTTTAAAGTCTCTAAGTTGCTCTCTTAAATATTCGATATCTGAATTATCATTTTTATGATTTATATATTCTCATTCAAATAATTGATAAATTTTATTTAAGTGTAACTTAGATTGAATTTTTTGTAGTAAAAATTTTATATCACTATTTCTACTTTTATCGTGTTCTTGTGATTCGGTTAACTCTATAATATTATTTCAATATTCTAGTGCTGTTTTTAAAAAGTCTTTAAAAAAAACTTGTAAAAACTCCACATTTCAAATAATAGTCCAATTTTTTGTTTTAACTCTGTTTCAATCTTTATTGGTTTTGTAAGAAACAATGTTTTCTTTATTTTTATGCCAATCACTTCTAAAGTTCTCTTTAATCCATTGATGTTTTATTCTAACAAGCTTATTAAAATCCTTTTTATCAAAATCCTTTTCATCTCAATGTAAAATTATTTGCTCGTGATTTTCGACAGATTTGTTTGCAGATTTTGTTATTTCTCCAATTTTTAATTGGTCATCTTGGGATATAAGTGATCATAAGTTTGTAGACAATCATACTTCTTCAGTATTGTCTTCATGTTCATCTTCATATAATAACTCTGATAAAGAATTTATTATATTAACATATTGTTTTCCCAGATCTTTAAAATTTGAAGGTTCTTTACTCATTTCAATTTGTCTATAAATTTTATTAGGAATTAGCTTGAAACTAGCTGTTTTCCTTACCTCATAAAAGTTTTTAAAAGTTTTTAACATTTTTTTTATATAAAATTATAAAAATACTTATTTACAAAATAAAGATTATCTTCTATATACTAATTTCAAAACTAATTACAATATAGAAAAATTGATTAAATAAAAAAACATTTATTAAATAAAAAAACATTTATAATTAAATAGTTATTTTATCCAATTTTTTCCATATTTTCATCGAAACTATTGTTTCATTAAAAATTTTCGTATCTATCCATTTTCAACCAAAAATAAACCTAAATTAAAATTTGAAAGTTTCCACTTGTATAGTTATAATAGTTCTTACCTTTATAAACTTACAAGAGAAATTAATGTACTTAACAATTGAAGAAAGAGAGTTGATAATGATTTACCTCGCACAAAATAAATCTAAGCGTGAAATTGCTAGATTAATTTGAAGATCACATACGACAGTTAATAATAAGATTAAAAACAATTCTGTACGAGGTAAATATAATCCTAGTAAAGCTAAACATAAGGCTTATGTTAGGAGGTTACATGCCAAGAAAAATCTCAAAAAGATTAGATGTAACAACAAATTAGAAGAGCATATATACGAAAAAATTCAAGATGATTGAAAATGTGAATTGTTTAAACCCGATGGTCTCTAATTTTTTGAAGTTTGAAGATTTTAAAGTTTGAAGTAAGATAGAGACCAATCGGGTTGCGGATAAAAAATCCAATTTGAATATTAAGATTTTATTCATAATTCCTTTAATCGCTCCTCTGGAGTTTTATTTGGCACCTTAGAAATATTGGTACCCTTTTTTCAAAGATGAGAATCAAAACTAGATCATGATCTATAAATATCGTTGTCAATTATAAGATAACGATCGTGAAAATTTCTCAAAGGACGACTTTTGATAGGATTATTTTCTTGATCTTGTAAAACATCTTTAGTTTGTCATTCTGACAATTTGATATTTGAACAATATACTACTGCTTTTACTCAATTTCATCTTTTAGATAAACGAGAAATTGTTACACTATCCACATAAGGATCCACTAATATAACCTGTGTCTTTGCTGATTGTATTAACGATGTAACATAATCATCAGCCTTTTTTGGTTCTCACATAAAATCTCTTCATATACTATCACTCACTTTCTTTTGCAATTCCGCGTTTTCGTTTTTTAAATTCTGATTTTCAGTTTCTAATTCCTTATTTTTTTCTTCATGTAATAATTTTTTCTGATAAATATCATTAAATTTTTTGTCTAAGTTTTTAAAATCATTTTGAGCTTTTAATAATTTGTCTTCATAATTTTTTTCTACTTTTTTATCTCATCCTGATTGAGCTTTTGCTAAACTCTTTTCTAATTTTGTAATCTTTCAACTCGCTATTTCTTTCTCTTTTTCGAGCTCTCATAAATTATGTTCTAATTCCTTTATCTTTAATCTATTATCATCTATGGCCTTTTCACGATTCTTAATATCTTCCTGTGCCGCTTCTAATTTTTTTTCTAATTGTTGAGTTTTTTCTTGTAATATTTGTATTTGATTATCTCTTTCTTTTATTATGTCCTGAAGATTAGTATTCGACAATCAATCTTGTTGTTGAATTATCGAAATTTGTTGTTCTAATCCTTTTATTTTAACTCTTGCCTCTTCTATTTCTTTAAATTCTGTTGGCAACATTTTTAGAGAAATATCAAAAAGAAATACAAGATGTTCTTTATCATCTCAACGTGGACGGTATAATATTTTTTGATATATTTTCGTTCATGCTATATAATATCATTTTTTAAGCCACTTGTTTATTTTGTATGGCAGCAAGCTTTTTGAACTTTGTTGAATAACTTTTCATTCCCATATATAATCTATAACTCAGTTTCATTTTTTAATATTTTCACTGTAATCAATTTCAGCTCATATCATTGGATCTTTAATAACTTTATCATCATTAAAAGATATATATGTATCTGATAAAGTTGTAATTACTGAAATTTCATTTGTATCTTCATTATCATAAACTTTTTCCTCTTTAATTGGAGATTTGTTATATAAAAAATTAAAATATCTATTATTATCCGTATTTCACAATAAAATAAGATTATTTTTTGCTCTTGTCATTCATACGTAAATAAGCCTTATATTACTATTTCTAGTATTATCATCAGTAAATTTTTCATTCCAATTTTTATGAGGATCAAAACAAATAATTACATTATCAAATTCTCTTCATTTTGCTTTATGAAATGTTGAGACAAATAATTGATGTTCATTGTCAATTAAATCTGCTTCATCTTTAAAATCAATCATAAAGTCCTCTACTATTTTTGGATAGATAGAACTATTTGTATCAATAATTGTATTTATTATTTTTTTTAAAGTTTCTGTGTTTTTATTTTCTCAAAAATTCGCAATTACAGAATTATATTTATCCCAAATATTTTCTTTTGTTAATTTGTCTCAAGTAGTATCGTTACAAATCTCTAAAAAATATCTCAACTCCAAAGCATCTCTTAGCTTATATCATTGATCTCATAATAGAATTTGAGCTTTAATTCATTTTTTTTGTAAAATATGATTTATTTGTAATACAGTTTCGTTTTCATTACAGATAATCGCTGTCGTTTCTCTTTTAGTTGTAGATTTAATTGATTCAAGAGCATCTTTTACTCCAAAAAGATAATTTCATTTACAATTCCATGCTTCAATTTTAGATTGTCATTGAAAAATATCCATAATGCGTCATGATGTTAATTTAGTTCATTGTTTTAATCTATTTTTTATAGTTTTTATAAACATTGTAGTATAATCTATTAATGGCTGAGTAGATCTAAAATTTTTAGATAAAATCACAGAATCAGCATTATATTCTTTTTGAAAATTTTGAATATATTGAATGTCTCATCATGCAAATTCCATAATACTTTGATCATCATCTCCGGTAGCTATAACTCTAATTTTGTTTTCATTAAAAGATGATCTTTTACTAATTGCTTCAATAAACCCAAAATATGTTCCTCAAATATCTTGAAACTCATCTAACATAATTACTCTATATGGTAACTGTAAATCTTTATTTTCATTTAAATATGTTACAGCATCTTTAATTATATTATCACTATTTCAATTTTCATTATCATAATCATCTTTCAAGGGATTTTTTCCCAACAACTCATATGCAAATCAGTGAAATGTGTGGATTTTTAAAGCATATCATTGATTTCAAATAAGTTTTATAATTCTGTTTTTTAACTCAAACTTTGCCGATCTCATAAATGTAAGCAGAAGAAATTCATCCTTACTTACTCACTCTTCCATTACTAAATTGGCAACTTTATGTACTAAAGATTTTGTTTTACCAGATCATGGTCAAGCAATGACTAATAGATTATTTTTAGACTCAAGAATTTCTTTCTGCTCATCTGAAACATTCCATATTTCATCATGTTTTGCTTTTGATGTTGATCTTGATATTTCACTTACTCTTCATTTAAAATATTTTGGCAAAAATTCACCTTCATAATCCAAATTAAAATAATCATCTACAAATATATTTACAAATTGTTCAACTGCATTAATAGGGAGATATTCAATAACTTTTCTAGCAAATTCATCCATAATATGTGCTTGTTGTGTTTTGTTTTTATAAAAATCTGAAAGAGATTCAAAATGCTCTTCCTTCAAATTATTATATTTTTCTTTTCAGTCATCTGTAGGGGTTTTGAGACGCTTTCATCATTCAATTTCAAACCTTGTAAAATATAAGAATAAACCAGATTCAACACCTATGATATCAAACTCATGCAGAAGTTTTAAAACATTTTCCAATTGAATATTGGTTATTTTTATACCTATTTTTTCTCACAATTTTCTTGCAAGTATTTTTAAATTAACATCCATTGTGAATTTATTTTCTCTTTGATTTTTTGAAACATTTTCATCCAAAAGTAACTTTATTAAGTTATTACTAATATACAATTGATCATTAAATTCTTGTTTTATTTCACTAAATGGCAAATAATTAATCATGGTATTTCATAATGTTATATTAACATATCATCTATTTTTTAATATATATAAAAAACTATTAATTTCACCCATATTGCTTGTGTTTCATAGCATATGTGTTAATTCTGTATTTATTCATTTTTTATCAAAAACAAGTTCAGATCATTTATCAATAAAATTTCAGAATTCTTTTGAAAAAATACTAAATATGGCCTCAAAAAAATTATATACATCTTGGAATCTTTTTTCTGAACTTTGTCATCATGTAACATTTAAAGATAAAGAAATTTCTTCATCTTTATCTATTAAGTTGTGTTCTCTTAGTATTTCAACTAATTCTTGTATTCATTTTTTACTTTTAGTTCATTCTGCAGAAGGAATTCTTTTAATATGCCATCAAACTTTATTTGGAAGGTCTTCTATAGACATTACTTTTCAAGTTCTAATATTGCTATAAATATCGTTTATAACTCTACGTTCATAGTCATCTAAAGTTTTTAAAGCATTATTAAGATCATCATCCGTTTGATCAACTGTTAAATCATAAGTTTTTTTTCATTTTGCAGTTGCAAAAACTCTTGTTCTATTAAATTTTCTCTCAATAAACCATGAATCATTTTCTTTAGGAAATGGCTTTTCTAAGAACCATAATGCAGTTCTTATTTTTGTTTCCCACATTGATTTATTGTTTGTATATTCTTCTTCAAAATCTCCTGAAATTCGTCATGCATATTTTACAAATTCTTTTGCAGAATTTATAATTCTTTTTTTACCTTTTTGTTGAAATTGATATTTAATGTATTTCAATAACATTTGCAATTCTCCTTTCTTTATTTGAGATAATTGATTTAGTTGTAAATTTTGATCCAAATCATCAGATGTATAAAGTATTATACAGTTTGAGTCTTTTCAATCTCTTCAAGCCCTTCAAGCTTCCTGTAAATAATTTTCCAATGATGAAGGCAAGTCATAATGAATCACATATCTTACATCAGATTTATCAACTCACATTCAAAATGCATTAGTAGCTACGATAATATTCACTTCTCAGCTCATAAATGTTTGCATCATCTCTCTTTTTTTTGATCATTCTAATTGACCATGGAAAAATGCTGCGTTGATGTGTCAGTATCAGTCTTGTTGTAATCTTTCATTAATAGCTCTAGTAAGGTTTTCTGCTCACATCCTTCACATACTTTTGTTTTGTCATGTATATCTTGTAAATATAATGCATGATTTTGTATCAACTCTATTTTCTAATATCTCCATAAGTGTATCAAACTTCTTTGTTCAATTTTCAACATTATATGCTTCATAGTGTAAATTTTCTCTTTTGGCCGTTGATTTATACTCTTTTAATTCCTTTCAAAAATGATTTTTAAAATATGTTTTTATTTCTTCAACTACTTCTTGTTTAGCTGTAGCTGTGAAACAAGAAATAGAAATATCTTTTATGCTTGGGTTAAAATATTGAGATTTTTCTTTTCATAACTCTTTAATAAAATCTGCAATAAACATGTAATCAATACGGAAATCATGTCATCGCTTACTAAAACAGTGAGCTTCATCAATAACTAATCTATCAATATGTCTTTTGGAAAGTAATCTTTGAGTACTAGGACTTCTCAGCATTTCAGGAGAGAGATATAACAAATCAATTCATCAATGTTCAATTTTTTCACAAACCTCTTTTTTAGTTAATGGATCCAAAGCTGAGTGTAAAGCTCAAACATTTGTTTTATTATATTTATATTTTAAATTTGAAACTTGATCATCCATCAATGATTGAAGAGGTGATATCACAAGTGTTAAAAATCATGAAGATTCAGCTCTAGCTAATGCGGGCAATTGAAAACAAAGAGATTTTCATCCTCATGTCGCCAAAATTGCAATGAAATCTTCTCAATGAAATCATGAATTAACTAAATCTTCTTGTTTTATTTTTTCTCAATGAATGTTTGCATATTCTCTAAAGGTAAAATCTTTATTCCAGTTTTTTAATTCTTTTTGTGCATTAAATTTTTTGTATTTATATATTTTTGAAAATACTTTATGATTGTTGATTAAAGTATAATTAATTCGATCTGGTAAAATAGAACAATCTGGATTTATAGAAATATCTCTATTTAAATTTTGTTCTATTAATCTAAGAATATATGCAAAACAAACTGATTCTTCAGACAAAATCTGTGATAACTCTAAATCAAAAAACTCTTTCTTAATTAATGGGTTAAGTATCTTAAATATTTCATTTTTTAAGTTTATCTTTTTAGGAGTAAATTGATTTTGTTCTATTAAATAATCAAAAAATGTTCAAAATTGTTTTGATGTATGTAATAATGTATATAAAATTTGTTGCATGTTAGAATTGATATTTGCAAACTCTTCTACACAATTATTAAATACAGCTAGACTTAATTGAGAGTCATTTATAGGATTATTTTTGACAATATTATTTTCTTCTTCACATCAAGGTTGATGTCTTAAAAAAAAACTATCTAATTCATCTTCATAGTTTGGATCAACATTTCATCACTTATATTCTTTTATTAATTTATGATATGGTTTTCTAATAAAAATCAATGATGAAAGCCAAAGTGTATCAATCACAGGTTTTTCCAAAAATGATGTACTGATATTATGAGTAGTTGATAAATATTTTAAATCATGATGCAAAATATTATGTCATGCCAAAATATCATAATTTTTGGTTTCATTATAAAAAGCCTCAACATCGTTTCAAGAATAAACAAAATTTCAATATTGATCTATAGCTCCAATATTAGCAATCTTCTTTTGAGCAGTAACTTCTATATCAAAAAACAATATTTTCATGGTCTTTATTATATGCTTTTATAAAAAAGATATAAATTTTAAAGAAAAATACATGTGAGATTTAAGGTGTGAACTACATTTCAAAATAAAACGGTATAACAAAAATCAAATAAGCATAATATAGTTAATATTTTTAAGATATATATATCTTGTTAACTATTCTACAAGCTAATCATAATCTATTATTTTTCTTACTCTATTATTAAGCAATTCTATCTTATTATCAATATCTTTTTACATAAATTTAAATAATTTACATTTCTTTGGATAAAATTCTATCAATAATCAATTAAAGTTTTCGTTTAATAGCATTTATCAAGGATCATAGGAGTAGATATCTATTTTATTTTTTAAAAAAGAGTTGGCTTGACACAAACCAACTCTTTCGGAAAGCATAATACTAACCTAAAAACACTCAATGTAGCCCCTATGAAAAAGAATTAATCATGAAAAAAGATTTTTACATAAAAATGGGTGCGGGACTCCTAAATTAAAATTTGAAAGTTTCCACTTGTATAGTTATAATAGTTCTTACCTTTATAAACTTACAAGAGAAATTAATGTACTTAACAATTGAAGAAAGAGAGTTGATAATGATTTACCTCGCACAAAATAAATCTAAGCGTGAAATTGCTAGATTAATTTGAAGATCACATACGACAGTTAATAATAAAATTAAAAACAATTCTGTACGAGGTAAATATAATCCTAGTAAAGCTAAACATAAGGCTTATGTTAGGAGGTTACATGCCAAGAAAAATCTCAAAAAGATTAGATGTAACAACAAATTAGAAGAGTATATACACGAAAAAATTCAAGATGATTGAAAAGTAATTCTTACTATATTATACATCATTTTTGGGGGAATGGTGGTATTTGTTCACTTTTATTCAAATATTTTTGCAAATATTTTATTTATATTTATACTAAATATAGTTTAATTTTTAATAAAACAAATGACAAAATCTCAAAAGAAAATTAAAGGCGGTGGAGAACAAACATTCAGACTATTAGTAATTTTACTAATTCTTTCTGTACTTTGATTAGTTTTTCTCAAAGTATCAGTTTTCTTGCTTCAAAAACAGATAAATGAAAACAGAGAATCTTTACAACAACAAGAGCAACAACTTACAGCATACGAAAGTGCTACTAGTTATGATAAATTTTTATTGGTAAATGATTTAGAAGAAAGAATTACAGAAATGCCTTGGTTTGAGCATATCCCAAAAATATTACAAATTTTACAAGACATAAAAAATTTAGATCCAAATTCTGATGATGTTATTACTTTGTCCGATTTTAATGTAAGTTTAGATGAAATTACTTTAAAAGGTAGGGTTTCTACATTAAAGGCCTTATATTACAACTCTCCTACATCATGAGGCTTCAAGGCACTATTGGAAAGATTTCAAGAGCTAGATTTTATCAAAGATATCACAATTAGAAGCTATAACAGGGCTTCTGATAGAAACTTTGAATTTATTTTAAATGCTAAAGTAATAGACAATGACTGAAAATAAAGAAATTCTAAACAAATTGATAGGAAGTCAAGAAAATGAAGCTTTGATTCCTACATCAGAGTCTGATTGAGCAGGCCAAAAAAGCACTATCACAACTTCCAGAATAATTGGAGTGAGATATAAGTTTTATACAATTATTTTATTGTTATTAATTTTTATAGTTTGATACAATTATATTTTACCTAGTTATGAAGGATATGAAAGTACAAAAATTGAGCTGTCAGATGTAGAGCTAGAACTCTCTAATTTCCAAACTAAAAAAACAAAGTACGAATCTAATATATGATTGGTTGATACCATCAAAAATGTAGAATCTCAGATAGTAAACTGCGTCAATATGCTAGAATGATGCCAAGAGTTACCTGATATAGTCAAAAACAATTTTTCAGTAGTTAGGTCATACTTACTACTAACAGAGATGTCCAATAACAAAATGAGTTTGGATGAAAAAAAGATTTTAGCAAATATTGATTGATTTTTATTAAAAAGAGACTCATTAAGCTCTGATTCTGCGATAAGCAATTGAGTTTTAAATAAAATAATTATTTGAGAAAAAGAAGAATTTAATGATAATTTATATTTTGTTCCGATAGAATTAAGTATTAAGTTTAGCGATAAAGATGGTTTAATGTCTTTTATAGATAATGTTGAAAAAAAAATTCCAGTTCAAGAAGAACTTCGTATTTTATATAAGATCGACAAAATTAATTATGATATCGTAAATTATGATGAACCACAAGAATCAAGCATATTTATGTATTGATACTTTTATGACGATAAAACAAAATAAATGATAAATCTTTTTACCCCAAAAAATATTGAATATAAAAAACATTCTGTTGATAATACAATAGTTCATTTTCTAAAATCTAGAGATAAATCGAGCTTTGGTACCAAGGATAAGATTTTCTTTTTTAAAGAACTGGCATATATGTTGAAATGATGAGTTGGTTTAGTACAGGCAGTTGATACAATCTACAATAGTACACATAACTATGCCGTAAAAGAGATTTCTATCTGAGTAAAAAAATATTTAGAATTATGAAAAAGTTTGTCTTATGCACTAAACAGATTGCCAGATTATTTTGATGAGTGAGACTATAGTGTAGTCAGAGCTTGAGAAAAATCAGGGAATTTATCCATAGTTTTGGAGTCTTTGGCGACAGAATATGAATATATAAAAGAAATAAAAAATAAGTATATATGAGCATTAATTTATCCAATAATACTAATTATAATAGCTGTTATCGCGGTATTTGCTCTTTTTGGTTTTGTCCTTCCTAGTGTATTTGATGTTGCTAATAGCTTTCAATGACTAGAATTACCAGCAATGACCAAACTTTTAAAAAACATGTCAGATTTTTTTGTAGAAAATTGGAAATATATCATGTATGTGTTTATTGTGTTTTTACTCATATTATGGTTGTTTTTTTCCACAGATTTTTGAAAAAAAACCCAATTCAAAATCCTTTTTTCTATTCCTGTTGTGGGTAGAATGACCAAGTATTACTATTTAGTTAGACGATGTAGATATATGAAACTAATGCTAGTTTCAGGGATGAATTATGTAGAAACATTCAAAACTTTAAGAGACATTTTACATATCTCTCCATATCAAACTATGATAGAAAGAGTTTTGGCATGATTACAAAGATGAGAAAAAATATATGATTCTTTGAAGCATGAAACTAATTTAATTCCATGAAATGTTTCAGTATTGATAAAAGTCTGAGAAGAAACAGCAAACTTAGATAATTCGGTAGATAATATACTAAAAATGTATCAAGAAGAATTAAATATGATAATAAATAGCTTGTCAAAAGTAATTGAGCCGATTATGCTTGTCTTAATCGGAATTATCGTAGTAATAGTGGCTTCATGAGTGTTTGGTTTGATTTTACAAATTATGGAATGAGCAGGAATGTAAAAAGCTCGCTTTGCTCGCGATAAAGTGATAAAAAGTTCGCTTCGCTCACGATAAAGTGATAAATTGTTCGCTTTGCTCACGATAAAATGATAAAGTGATAAGTTGTTCATTGTCAATTATAAGCTTTACAAATTAATAATCCAGAATATGAAAAAATTGAAAGCGTTTACCATAATAGAACTTCTTATAGTTATCGCAATTATTTGAATTTTGATGGCTACTACTATGAAGTTTAGCTGAGATCGTATCAGTTTTTTAAACAATAAAAATATTCAAGAACAATTTGTGGCTAATTTTTCTTCATTACAAGCACAAAATAATATGACAAACTACCATTTTTGAAAAATTTACCAAGATCTAAAAATAAATTTCGTATTGGAAGAAGATCATTTTACTTATTCTTATCACAATCATGATTCTGCGATAGATACCAGAGCAACTACTACAGAATGATGACACTACCAGATTAACGAAATTATTTTGGATTGAGATACTACCACAGAAGCAAATATTTTTATGAAGCCTTACACATTGTGATGTACAATTACCAACAAAGATAATAATGATTGAAAAAATTTAAAAATTTGAATTTTAGTAAATGATGCTAAAAAATATTGTTTTTCAATAGAATCAAATAACTGCAAAATAAAAACAATTTCCTGTTCAGAGATTTAAAAACGAACTTCGTTTGTGATAAAATGATAAAATGTTAAAGTGATAAATATTCGCTTCGCTCATGATAAAATGATGAAACTTGCCCCGCTTAGCGGGGTGAATGATAAAATGTTAAAGTGATAAATATTCGCTTCGCTCATGATAAAATGATGAAACTTGCCCCGCTTAGCGGGGTGAATGTTAAAGTGATAAAATGATAAAGTGATAAAATGATAAAATGATGAAACTTGCCCCGCTTAGCGGGGTGAATGATAAAGTGATAAAATGATAAAATGATAAAGTGATAAAATGTTAAAATGATGAAGTGATAAAGTGATAAAATGATAAATGCCTGCCCAGCCACATAGTACTATCCCGTAGTTTTACGGGACTTACAGGACTTGGTGGGATGAATGATGAAATGATTTTTTATCAATCCATTATTTTAACAATTATTGGATGGGGAATAATTTTTATATCCCAAATAATAATTAACAATTTTTTACTTGATAAGTTTGTAAAGTTTTTTATAAGTACTATGTTTTAATTAAAAAATTTTTTATGAAAAAAAAATATGCTTTCACTTTTATAGAGGTTATGATCGCTATTGTCATATTTTCCGTTGGAATTTTGGCAGTTTTAAGCTTGGTTACAAATAATTTAAAATCCATGGATCGCAATAATTTAAGACTTCAAGCAACCTTATTAGCCAAAGAGTGAATAGAGTTGGTTTACAATCTTAGGGATGCTAATATAGAAAAAAAACTTTCTTGGAATTGCTTGATGAATGACGAAATGTATCGTCGGACAGCAGAAGAATTATCAAATAAAATTCGTAAAGCCACCCAGTCAGACTTTGAAGATATTATTTGTGAATGATATTTTTGAACAGGGAATGCTCTCAAAATTTGATTTGATTCCAAAAATTATTTAAATTATGATAATTTCCAAATATCCAATAGTTTTGTTGATAATTTTGACAAAAGTAGATTGTTTTTGCTTCACAACAATAATTGACTGCTTCGGTATGGTCATTCTACTGGCAATACGGATAAAGAAACATATTTTGCCAGATATTTATCATTTAAAACCATAAAAGAGAATAATATGGTATTGCCTCCCGATAAAATTTTGAAAGTAGAATCTCATGTTTTATATATGAAATGAGCATATACTGGTGAAGTTGTTTTTGAAAGTTTTATTTGAAATTACTAAATGAAAAAAGCATTTACCCTAACAGAAATCCTTATAGTTACCATAATTATTGGTATTTTAGTATGAGTTTTGTTCAGAACATATATTACCATTTCTCAAATTTCTTTCAGAGTCGAACAGCAAAAATTTCTTAATCAAGAGGTGCTTTTCGTCTCAGAAACATTACAAAACTTTGCCAATAAAAATAAAATAGATTACCACAAGTATTCCCAACAAGGTATAGATTTACATCCAACAAAGTGAATCACGGATGTTTTATATCTAAGCTGAGAGGACGGAAAGTTTTCTGTTTACTCCACGGGCGCTTGTATAGCATTAGAGACAGCTCCAACACCATCTGATTTACAAAAACCATGTTATCTCGTTGTAGAAAAGGATTGAAAGTTTACAAGAATAACAGAATCTACTGTTTATATATCAAAAGTAATTTTCAAAATTATTCCTTATGCAGATAGTCAGGCTTATATCAATAATACAGCTTTATGTGAAAGTAATTATTTAGCATGTTTGCATGACCATGGTTTTTGGTTTTTTAGTAACTTTTATTCCAAATGATATAGTCCAGCAAACCGATCCTCAAATGTTACATTATTTATCCAACAGTTTTTTAATATCTAACTTTTTGTATGAAAAACTTATTCCAAATACAGAAAAAAATAAAATGACATATCAGTATATTGATAATCTTGGTTTTACTAGCCTCATCAATGATATGATTATTAACGATGAATTTCTTGAAGCAAATGGTTTCATATACAAATGAAACCTACTCTTACCATAAATCATACTATTTTGCAAAAGCATGATTGGAACTGTCTTTAACTGAAATAGATAATTCTTGAATTTGATTCTCCAATACCTTATCTGGATCAAGTCCTATATTTTTAAATAATTTTGATTGCGAATATTGTTGATTTGATGTAAACATACAATGAAAAACTAAGTACTTATCTGACAAGTTTTGGCTATCTAAGGAATGTGACGATGATACAGCTTTCTTGCTCAAATCAAGAGAATCTTTTGTCCTTCCTATGTTTTCACAAAAACAAGTTTCATCCAATTTAGATACTTTTTCACCACCAGAATATAATTTTGATTTGTTGAAATACAGAAAAGGTCTGGAGTTTATCCAAAATCAAGATTATAAATGAAAAATAAATTTATGATTAATTATTTTATCTGGTGATAGTGTTGAAAAAGATTATTTACTAATAAAATCCCACGAAACAAGTACAGATGTTTTGAAAATATATTTTGATGAATTTGATGAATTTTATTGATCAGAATTATTAGATAAAGGCAAATTCCCATCATTTTTACTTATCTCAAATGCAGATGATACAGATGATTTATCTTTCTGTATTCATTCAGACAATGTAATATTTTGATGAGTTTCTCAAAATGTTTATCTTCCTACAATGAATTTCTATATTTCCAGTATTGGACACTACTTAAATAGATCTGTCGGATTACAAGCAATTTACGGTCAAGCGATTCCGTGATTTTTGGCAAATACATATTTAGAATAATTCCTCTAAAAAATATAAATTTGGAAGCTTAGGTTTTTTCTGTAATAATACAGAAAAATCTTTTTTTGTAAAAATTAAATAAATCTTTAAAGATTATAGTGTGTTTGCTGAAAATATAAAAGATACAAGCACTTAACAACCAATATTAAACCACAAAACAGTCAATAGTCAACCTGAATTCAAAAAAAGTCCTCAAATATTTGACAAATTGGGGGGGGGGATATACTTATATTAAACAAATTTATTATTTAATTATAAAAAAATGGACAACACAAAAAACCAACTTGGTTCTTGAGGTCTTGAAGCAAGAGAACAAGAAGACCAAGCTTTAGTTAATAAACTTAGAAACAATGAACAGCTTACTCCTGAAGAAGCAAACAAATTAGCTGATTTATTGGAAAGTAAAGATAAAGTAAAAAAAACAGAGGAAGAAATAAAAGAAGAGAAAAATAGTAAGCAAGAATTAAAAAAAGAGTATGAAACAGCAACAAATAAACAAAATGATCAAGTTGATGTTCTTAAAGAACAATTATGAAAAGAAAAATCGGACCCCATAAATGAAAAAATATATTTTGATATAGGTGGAAATATCCTCCTACCAAATGGATTAGGAATGTGGCCATTAGACAGCAATATTTCTGTTATAAAAGAAAAAATATTAAAAGATGGAGAATTAGATTCTATATCAGAAACAGTATTAGGAGAGTCTGAGCCAAAAGTCATATGAAATATATATACCATAGATAGTATGTATCCTCCTGAGTTTGCATGCGATATTCAAAAATATGAAGGTCCTGAACATTATGTTAATCGTGGTAATAATGCTTTGAATAAAATGTTTGCGTGAAAGAAATTTTATGATAAAAAGGCAATGTTTTTAGAAAATAAGCAGCTTCCGACAGCAGAAGATTTTAAAGATGGTGAAAAATTAATAAAATTACTGTCTATGATCAAAGATAGGTGATATTTTAAGAATGATAGAGATTGATTTCATTTTTATCCTTGATATGAAACGGAAGAGGGGTGAAATAAGAATATTTATACATGGTTGGATGATTGAAGAGTCATTCACATAAAAGATGATGAATTTCAAATTTTTGAACCAGGAGAAGACGATGCTTATCCTATTCAAGTATGGTTTGATGGTGAAGAATTCACTAATCAAGAGTAAAAATTTTTAAGATAAAACAATCATACAAACATTCTCTTTTTTATTTTCAAAAGGGGATTTTTTGTTTTTTTAATTTTCCTTCTTTTTTTGAATATTATTCTATCTCCATCACTTTGGTCTATGGATATTTTTTCTAAAAAAAAGAACCCCCTCAGATGTTTCACTGAGGGGCGGGCAAGTAGCAAAAGAAATTCGTAAATTTCAATGCCCTATGCCTCTTGGTGTATTCTCATTATATTGATTTTTTTTATAAAAGCAAGTATTTCCCAAAGAAATTTCCTTTTAATCTTATTTTGAAGTGCTTGATTGATAAAAACGATAAAAGATCAGCATAATTGAGAAAAATTTATACTAAATAGTTATGACTTTCTCTTATTTTTTTTTGTCCGTTTTGAAAAAATGATAGAAATTAAGCTTAGCGTAAGATTTTACTTCACAAACAAGTCATCCAAGAAACAAGCATACAATTTTCCATCTACATACAAACAATCATTATCTACTCACAAATCTCATCTAGCCTTTCTCAAACTTCTTTCTTTTACCAAATCTTTTTTATCAAAGTTTTCCAAAAATATCTTTAATTCTTCCAAAGCTTTTTCCATTGTAGCTTGATTATTGCTATATTTTTTAATAATTTTGATGTACAAAAACATTATAGCAAATTTCGCTCTTTGTTCGTTGGTCATCTCATATCTGTCTCATCGATCAAACTGAGCTAATTGTTCATATTCGTTCTTCATCTTGTACATTCAGTTTTCACTAGAATTTTTTAACTCCAAAGTAACATTTTCCTTGTTTTTTATTATGTTATCTATGTTTTTCATCAATATCACTCTAGTATCATAATCTGCAAAAATTCCTAGTAAATTATCAGAATTGATAGCATCTTTTCATTCCAAATCTTTTTTATCTATCACCTTGAAACTTTTTGCATCAGCAAACTTTATTATTTCTCCTTTATACAGCACATTGTTTCCATCAATAGAGTAGTTTCTTCATAAATTCGTTCAGTTCTTATTCCTGTTTGTTGTCAGACCAGATTTTACTTCCAATTTTTCATTTTCTGCTTCAATGTCCTCATTGTTTACCTCAATATCCTTATTGCTTATCTCCACATTTTCATTTTCTATCCCATTCCTGTTAATTTTGAAAATCTTAAATAAAAGTATCCATAAAAGGAACAAAACAAATAAAACAAAAAATAATCTCCTAAAGATCAACAAGAGTTTATCCAAATTTGCCCCATTTTCTTCATGATTGTTTGTCATTTTCAATGATATAATATATAAATATTTACAAATTCATTATATTCATTCTAATATTTTTTTCAATAGATTTATTATAAAAAAGAGAAGTGTAGTACTTCTCTTATATTTTTCAGTTGGTATATGTAAAATTTTTTATTTTTCCATAATTTTTTGAATAATTTCTGGCTCAATGGTATCGTGGATATATCTTTCTACTGGTCTTGCTCCATATTGTGGATCATAAATTTTGTCAATTATTTCTTTTATTTCTTTTTCTGTATATTCTGGTAAAACAGCTTTTGAGTTTGCTTTCCAAGAATCCAAGAATTCTTTCAAATTCTTTTTAAAAATATCAGTCAAAACCTTTTTGGATAACGGCTTGAATACAATTTTATGATCAATTCTATTTATCAATTCTGGCGACATAAAATCTTTCAACTCCTCCAATACTCTTTCTTGTGCTTTTTCAAAAGTTTTTTCATCTATTTCTCATTTTTTAGTTTCTCCTGTGCTGAATCCAATTGTTCATCATTTTTTACTGAATTGTTCACTCCCAAGATTTGAAGTCATTACTATTATTGTACTTTTGAAATCAACCCATCTACCTTTGCTATCTTTCAATTTTCATTCATCCAATATTTGTAATAAAATATTCAAAACATCCAATGATGCTTTTTCTATTTCATCCAAAAGTAATACAGAATATGGTTTTCTTCTTATTGCTTCTGTTAGTTGTCCTCACTCATCATATCAAACATATCCAGCTGGACTACCTATCAATTTACTTACAGAGAATTTTTCCATATATTCTGACATATCTAGCCTAACTATTGCACTTTCATCTCCAAAATAACTTTTGGCTATCATTTTAGCTAAAAATGTTTTTCCAACACCACTTGGTCACAAAAATAAAAATGAACCAATTGGTTTATGCTTTTCTATTACTGACAGTCTATTTCTAGTAAGAGTGTTTACAACAGCTTGTACCGCATCATCTTGTCCAAACACCTGTCATTTCAAGGAATCAGCCAACATTTTTAGTTTTTCTATTTCTGATTGGTTTACTACATTTGCTGGGATTCCAGTTTTGTCAGCTAAAACATTTCCAATATCTTCTTTTTCAATAGTAGGTCTTAGATGACTAGGTATGTTTTTGTTGTTTCTAATTTTCAAAATATCATTTTTCAACTCCTCTTCTTTTTCTTTTAATTCAGCTGCTTTGAAATAATCCTGATTTTCAATAGCTACTTCTATTTCATCTTTGATTTTATCTATTTTTTTCTCAATTTTTTTGTATTCTTCATCATTTTCCAACTTATATTGCATTGTAGATTTTCTAGCACAAGCTTCATCAATAATATCCAAGGCCTTATCTGGTAAATATTTGTTTAACATATATCTTTTTGTCAATTTTACACTAGCTTTGATAGCAGAATTACTGATACTTACTCCATGAAAATCTTCGTAAGTTTGTTTCAGCCCTTCCATAATTTGTATAGCAGTTTGACCATCAGGCTCATTTACAATCACTTCTTGGAATCTTCTTTTTAGTGCAGCATCTTTTTCTATATGCTTTTGGTACTCATCAAAAGTTGTTGCTCAAATTAACTTGATTTTTCATCTAGCTAATAGTGGTTTCAACATTTGAGCAGCATCATTGTTGTCTTGTCATCCAGCTCATATAATTGTATGTAATTCATCAATAAACAAAATTATATGGTTTGTAGGATCCATAGCTTCATCCAAGATAGATTTCATCCTAGCTTCAAACTCTCCCCTATACTTTGTCCCCGCCAAAAGAGTTCCCATATCCAAAAGATATATTTTTTTGTTTTTTAATTTTTCTGGGACATCTCATGCTACAATTTTTTGAGCCAATCATTCTACAATAGCTGTTTTACCAACTCCTGCTTCTCCAATTAGCAAAGGATTGTTTTTATTTTTTCTCAGTAAAGTATAAATTACCTGATTTATTTCATCTTCTCTTCATATAATAGGATCCATAAATCAGTCTTTTACTTCTTTGGTCAAATCTGTTCAAAAATAATCCACAGTCATTTTCCTCTCTTCTTTTTTTGTGGATCTAACAGATGTTCATACTTGGCTCTCGCTATTATCTCATTTTTCTACAATTTCACTATCTAGCGAATTTAAAATATCGTTCACATTTTTTAAACTATTAAGGTTTCTAATATCCATGATTTTTACATTTTTAGAATCTAAATTTAACTTAGTGAAAATTTTATCCAATATCTCTAAAAATGCAAATATGCCAGATTTTATAATTATGGGATTCTCCAACAAATTATCACAGCTCTTGACTATGTTTTCTATACTTATATCTACGGTTTTTTGGGATAAATAGTTTTTTAATTGACTGGACAAATCAAAAAACGATATATAAAATAAGACAATTAAATCCAATTGATATAGACCATCCACCAAAATTGTCTCTATTTTGGATTTAAGTTTGTCATTCAACTCGAGTTCTTCACTACCGTCTTGCGTTTTATTTGAACTAAAATCAACTTTAATTTCTTTATTGTAATACTCATCCAATGCTTCTGTATTTGTAAGTCAAGTTACATTACAAAATAAGTCAAAATATTGGTGGTTTTTGATATATTGGTAAATCCCCCAAAACAAGCTATCTCATCAGATGGTCTTCTTGTTGTCATGTAAAGATATTTTATTTGCATATTTCAAACTAGAGGTGGCATAAGGATTAAATAATTTTATGTTTTTTCTCATCACAATTATTTATTTAGTCTAAAAATAAAAGGACCTTCATACTAAAGTTTTTATTTCCTTTTTCAAATCATTTATATAAAAATAATAAGCATTTTCAATAGAAAGTAGCACAAAAGATATTTGGGTGCTATCATACTTAAAATCTTGCAAGTTAGTTTTACATTCTTATAAAGAAAGTAAGAGTCCGTTAAGTTTATATCCTACCACCCGGGTGCTGTTCGCGAAGCTAGCCAATTGCACCCGGGTGGTAGGAGTGCAACTCTTGTAATTTATTTATTAAAAATAATCCATGAAAAGATTCTTAAGAAAAATATTTAACCCAAGAGTAGAGCCGATCAATAGAATTTTTATTTATTCAAAAAATGTTCTCAACAATCTGTCTTATCTACAGGAACTGCAACCAAAATCTGCTATTTTCCCTGTACTAAAATCCAATGCCTACGGACACGGACTTCTTCAAATAACAAAAATTTTGAGAAAAACGAATGTCCCATATATAGCTATTGATAGTTTTCCAGAATACCAAGTGGTAAAGAAGTATTCTGATAAAAATGTTTTAGTATTATGAGAAACTAAGCCGAGGAATTATAAAAAATTTGATTTTTCCAGGACAACATTTTGTGTGTACAATATAGAGACTATTGCTTATTTAGCAAAGCTCAAGAAAAAAATAAAAATTCATCTTTTTTTGGACACCTGAATGCACAGAGAGTGAGTAAATGAAGAAGAACTAAAAAATATCTTAGAATTTTTGAAAGACTATCCAAAATTAATAGTAGAGTGAGTGATGTCCCACTTACATAGTGCAAGTTCTTTGGATCACAATTCTATTCAAACCCAAATAGATTTTTTCAAAAAAATGTACCATATAGTCATAGATTATGGACATAATCCCAAACGGAGACATATATGAAATAGTGCAGGAATATTTAAAATTCAGGATGATTTTTTTAATGCTTATAGACCTTGACTAGCCACTTATGGATATTCTCCATTATTAGAATCAGATCCGTATCACAAACTTACTGAAAAACTAAAACCAGCTCTGCAAATTTATTCCCAAATCACATCATTACATCAATTGTTGGAATGAGATTGAGTTAGTTACAATCACAGCCGATTAGCTGACAGAGACGAATTTATTGCCTCTGTACCATTTGGATATACCGAATGACTACCCAAATCTGCCAGTAATAAAATATACTTTAGGCACAATAAATCTTATTATCCTCAAATATGAACGATATGTATGAATATTTGTTCTATGAAAATTCCCCCAAAATCATATGTGTTTGATGATGTAGAATTGATTTGATTAGATTGAAAAAACTCGCTTCATTATTTAAGTAAAGCGTCAGATAAAACAGTATACGAAATTTTAGTATGATTGGACAAAAATATCCGTAGAGAGACAGTGTAGTGAAAAGTTCGTCAAGTTTGTAAAGCTTGCCACGCAGTACTGCGTGGTTCATCAAGTTCTTAAAGTTCTTAAATCCTTAAATAAAATTCCTCCCTTGAGGGAGGGTGTTATCCCGATTCATCGGGATACGTGGGGGTTTTACCCCCAACTACAACCCCCATCTACCCCGCAATACTGCGGGGGCCCAGCTTCCCCCGAGGGAAGAATTTCACGATAAAATTCCTCCCTAGGAAGATTTGAGAAATAATGAAGCTCCCTTAGTTGTTACAAAAGGGGATAACTACCAACTTTGTACTTACAAACTTAAAATACTAAAGCTTTTTAATATCCTTTTTCATTTCCTTTATTCAGCTTTCCAAAAACTCTGCGACCTTGGATATGTAACTGGTTTTTGTTTCAAATACATCTCAATCATATTGACTATTTCAATTATTTTCTTTATTTTTTTTATCATCAAAAGGCCATCCTGACATAATAAAATTTATTAGGCGATTTGTTAGTCACAAGAACATATTGAATTATTAATTCATAAACAACATCACTCTAATAAATATCACTCGATTTTCAAGTAATTTTTTATTGGACTCTGGTGTCTTGATTTTTGATTAGATCTTTTTATATTATTTTAGATTTATATTTCTAAAAAATAAGATGAAAGTATTAAACACGATGGGTGAAGATTATCACATACATAGTATAAATTTTTCTGATTGAATGAATACAATAGATGAGATAGTACAATATGCCCACAAGATATGAATGAAGAGAGTGGCGATCACCGATCATAGTCAAGCGACATTAGAAGCGGGAACTAGAAACTATAGAGTTAATCTGAAAAGATGGAAAAATATGCATAATGATTTAGATATTATATTTGGTGTGGAATGAGATTTGCTTGATGAAGAGTGAAATTGTTGTTTTGAAATTTGAACAAAACATTCAATAGAAGAAGATTTTTGTATATTGTCTTGTCATGATGGTGTGTATCAATGAGATTTGAAAAATATTACTCAAGCATATATCAATGCTATAGAGAAATATCATGATAAAATAAAATTTATTTGACATATCTGTAGCAAAAAGACATCTCAATATCTCAATATACCTAAAATAGCAGAAGTTCTAAATAAATATAATATACCCATTGAAATAAATTGTTCTTATCTAAAATTAGATAGGACAGATACTTCCAAATTAGATCAATTGCTCAAATTACTAAAATCTGGTGTTTATGTGTGTACAGATGCACATTGTCTCCATGATTTACAACTTAAAGAACTTGGTTTCCAATATTTGAAAGATAGGGGATATATTTAATCATAATTTTTGTTCTTTTGGATTTTAATTACTGACTGGGTTTTTTATGTCATTTTAGATTTATATTGTTTTCTAGAATAGAATGAAAATATTAAACACAATGAGTGAGGATTATCACATACATAGTATAAATTACTCTGATGGGTTAAATACAATAGATGAAATAGTACAATATGCCCATAAAATATGACTGAAAAAAATAATAATTACTGATCATAGTCAGGTAGCATTAGATGCAGAAAAAATTGAGCTTAAAAATTATAGAATTTCTTTAAAAAGACGAGTAAATGTCCATAATGATTTAGATGTTAAGTTTGGTGTGGAATGAGATTTGATCGATGATGAATGAAATTGTTGTTTTGAGATTGGGAGAAATCATTCAATAGAAGAATATTTTTGTATATTATCTTGTCATGACAATGCTTATAAATGAGATTTGAAAAATATTACCCAAGCATACATAAATGCTATAGAGAAGTATCATGATAAAATAAAATTTATTTGACATATCTGCAATAAAAAGACATCTCAATATCTCGATATACCGAAAATAGCAGAAGTTCTAAATAAATACAATATACCAATCGAAATAAATTGTTCTTATCTAAAATTAGATAGGACAGATACTTCCAAACTAGACCAATTGCTCAAATTACTAAAATCTGGTGTGTATGTAAACACGGATGCTCATTGTCTTACTGATTTACATCTCAAAGAACTTGGTTTTCAATACTTGAAAGATAGAGGATATCTTTAACTGTAATATTTATTTTTAAATTTCGAAATGTTTTTGTACAAAGGCTTATTATATACAATAATTTCAACACTCTTTTTCTTCTCATTTTCTTTTGCTTTTGACTTTCAAACTGATTGTGAAGAAAAGCTTTTTATTGTTACAGCATATTATTCTCCAAAAGACTGACAAGTTTTTTACTACAAAGAAAATGTAGTAGAAGAAAAAATATTAAACTGAAGTGGAACTCATGGAGCAAGTGGTAGGGGAGTTTTTAATGGAATGTTAGCGGCACCAGCCACTTATGATTTTGGAGGAAAAATACTTTTTCCATCGCTTTGAGTTTGAGAAATAGCAGATAGAGGAGGGGCGATAGTTTCAGCATGAAAACAATGAAATAGATACGATCGTATAGATATTTGGATGTGATATTGAGAGGAATGACTTGTTAGAGCTCTAACTTTTGGAAAAAGAGTATTAAAATGATATTATTGTTCAAATATCAAGCTCAAATCCCTCCAGGCAAATCCCAGGGTTTGATTTAATTTTGATAACATTCCAATACCAAAAAATTTTTTTGATGCGACATTGTTTATCCAAGAACTTCGTGAATGAAGAACAGATGTACGAGTTTATACTCTCCAACAATATCTTACTAAGTTTGGTTATATGAAGAAACAAACTTGATTTTTTGGTCCAGAGACAAAAAAAGCACTTTGCAATTATCAGCTCAAAAGGTGAATTACCAGTAGAAAATATTGTTGAGTTTTTTGATCGGCGACCAGAGAGTATATGAAAAGAGAAGCCAAAAGAAAATGATTTTTACCAGATTTTTGAATAACAGCTACATTTGACGAATTAATTTCTTTTGCTCAAAATTATAACTGAACAAACAGTTCTACACAAAGCACAATTTCTTGAACTGAGAGTTCTCAATTATCGATCATTAATTATTTTAACCAAGCTTACAAAAAAAATGTACAAAATTCAAAAGTTTCTGATTTACAAGATATGTTGAGACATTATGGATTTTTTACATGAGATTTATATGACAAATATGATGCAAAAACAATCAAAGCTGTTTACGATTTCCAGTTAGCACTAAAAATATTATCCCCAAACGATACAAAAAATCCTGCTAGATGATGGATGTGACCTTCCACTAGAAAAGCCTTGAACGAAAAACGAACAGAGTTTCAGAAGCATAAAAGTTCGTAAAGTTACACCCCTACCACCCGGGCGCTGTTCGCGAAGCTAGCCAATTGCACCCGGTGGTGGGGATGTAACTTGTAACTTTACAAGTAGACACCTTTTATTTGATAAGCTTAATCCAAATGCAAAAAGAATTTATGCAAGAAGCTATTGATCTTTCAAAAGAAAATATTGAAAAACAATTTGGCTGACCTTTTGGTGCGGTAGTTGTAAAAGACTGAAAAGTAGTCGGAAGATGATTCAATCATGTTGTCAAAAACAACGACCCTACCGCTCATGCTGAAATTCAAGCTATTCGTGATGCTTGTACAAATCTAAAAACTTTTGGTTTATCATGATGTGAAATTTATATTTCATGTGAGCCATGTCCAATGTGCTTGTGAGCGATTTTTCGGGCTAGAATAAATAAAATTTATTACTGAAATACACAAAAAGATGCAGATGAAATAGGTTTTGATGACCAAAATTTTTATAAAGAATTTTCAAAACCAATCGATCAAAGATCTATTCCAGAAATTCAATTGATGTATGATGAAGCAAAAAAGGTTTTTGATGAATGGAAAGAAAAAGTAGGAAGCGTTGAGTATTAGAAAATCAGTTCAATAATACTGATTAGCTCGTTTTTGATATAATGTCTAAAATATCTAACATTGACTTTTTTGTGGTAAAAGTGTATAAGAATACCAAAAAAAATTAATTAGTAAAAAAAGGAGGACACTATGACCAAAGAAGAAGAACTAAAACAAAAAAGATTCCGAAAGTTAGAGGAGGTGCACGGTCTATTGGAAGAGTTAGGAAAATCACAAAAGCCATTTATTCACGAAGGAAAAGAAGTGGATATTGTGGAAACTATTAAGGTGATTTATCTAATTTGCCCTAGATCTATGACTATTTTTTTAGAAAGGACAAATTACATCCTTAAAAGTTTAATATATAACAACACTTTGATGACAAGATGGGATAATGTTGATCATTTTCAATTAAATATATTTGATTATAGTTTTAGGTTTAATATTTTATCTTGATATTAAAAAACATTGAAAAGAGTTTGTATTTTCTAGTCAGATTTTGATCGTGAAATGATTAAACTATTGAAAAAAAATGATGAAAAAGTAGATTCTTAATAATACTTTATTTATTTTACTACAATGAAAATAAAAGAAATTTTAAACAAATACTATAAAGAATATTGTAATGAAGATGAGAGATTTAGTAGGGGTGTAGTTCATCAAGCAGAATTTTTAACAACTATTCATTTTGTTGATAAGTTTTTAAAATCAGGAGATAGAATTTTAGAAATAGGTGCAGGAACGGGCGCTTATTCTATTTATTATGCAAAAAAGGGATACAAAGTTGATGCTGTTGAGTTGCTTGAACATAATATAAATATTTTCAAAAATAAAATAACAGATGATCTAGATATTAATTTGGTTCAAGGAAATGCTTTAGATTTATTAAATTATGAAGATAATTCATTTGAAATTACTCTTTTGTTTGGGCCTCTATATCATTTGTTTACCAAAAAAGATAAAGAAAAAGCAATATTTGAAGCAATCAGAGTTACTAAAAAAAGAGGTAAAATTTTTTTAGCTTATCTTACTCATGATTCAATAATTTTAAATTATTATTATATATAATGATCACTGCTGAAGAAATGCAAAACCAAATAGAAGAAATTAATAAAGCAAACAAAATGCTTGGTAACGATTTTCACGAATATCTAAGTACAGTAAAAGAATGACACAAAAAAATAATAGAAGATGTCATAAAGAGAGATGAAATAGAACGCTATATTTGAATAGTCTATGAAATGGGGCTTTTTTATTCGTTTGTTTTTGATAAGAAAATAGTTCTTTGAAGCTATTTTAGCGAGGATAATACAATCACTCTACATTGTTTATATTCAGAAATAGCACAAAACACATTTTGAGTATATGGATCATTAATGTTTTGAAATGTTCTATGAGCTATTTGTTTATGTAGAACTATTTTAGAAAGAGTCATTACCTTGAAAATAATCTTTGAAGATTCTGCCAATAAACAACAAATTGAAGAAAGAATAGAGAAATATAGAAATTTATGATGAGTATTAAAATACAAGTTTGCTGAAGAAGTAAATGATCAAGAAATGATGGCAGAATTTAAAGCAGATTTTGATATCTACTCAGCACAATATCAAAATTGAAATCATTTTGAATATACCAAAGCAATATACGGAGAGAAAAGATCTATATCAAGATTATTAAGAGATTTTAATATGGATAACTGAACAAATCATCTATATTGAATTTTATCTATTGCAAATCATTGATCAGTAATATCAAACAATCTTTTAGATGAAAAGAATTGACTTTTGCCTTGCCAAGAAAAAGATTGGTACAAAAGAGTTGCATGATTAGTAATTACCATAACGGCGTTAAGTGTTACAGGATTGGTTGAACATATAAACGATAAATCAATAAACTCTGTTTTAACCTTTTTACAAGGCTTAGTAATAAATTGGAATAAAAATTAATTTTTATGATATAATTTTAATAATGTCTGAAGAAATTAAGAAAATAAAACAAACATTTATAAATCCAATGCTATGATATGTAAACTTTTCATTAATTCTTATTTTATTTAATTTGAGTGGAGATTTTTTTTATCGATTAGGATCTATCTTTATAGAATTAGATTCTCATTTAAAATTTGATACCTGATTAAGATTTTGTGTAAATATTATAATTCCTTTTATCTTATCTATATTTTTAATAATTTACCAGAGCAAAATTATAAAAAAAGAATACTCAGAGAATATCTCAAAAAATATAATATTCTTCATAATATTGGCAATAAGTATATTGGCAATTTACATAATAACCAATGTTAAATAATGAAAATAGAAAAAAAATATATTAGGTATATTATATGATGATCTTTATATATCGCGGTGATATTATTTTGGATAGTATCATTGAAAACATATAAATATTTTTTTCACAAAGTTGATATCAATACATGAACAGTAAATACATGAACAATAGGTATTGAGACTGGAGTTGATTCTAACTTTATTAGCGAACACACAAAAATATTGATTACAAATCAAGAGTGATATCCTAAAAATAAGACTTTAGATGATTTTCCTAAAATAAAGATCAATAATTCTATAAAAAACGTAAAACTTATTGCAGACATAACATTCACAGATAAATTTATAAATACATATGCTTATGAAAATTCTGATTGATATTTCTTTGCTCTAAGGTTTTTCTTATGAGGTTTTGATAATTGATGATATTATAGTGTCTATAGAAAACAGAATGGATGAGTTAGCAATAGTTTTTGACACAACTTAGTTTGAGCAAAATTAGCTTATGAAATTAGAGATTGAGCGACTTGGTATATTGATCTAAATAACAAAGTCCCTGTAGCCGTAGATCCTCAAGAACGAACTCCTACTTATCAATATAAGTTTTTGAATATTGAGAAATATCTAAATGAGAATATATGAAAAGAAATTCCTATAGGAGTATATCTATCAAGTGTTTCAGAACTATATTGACGAGAACTAACAAAAATTAAAGAGTTAAAAATTATATATAGTGGTAAAGAATGAGATCTAAAAGTTATACAATAAGTTTGTAAATTAAATTATAAATCATGAAAAATATCACTTTCAAAATCACCAACTCTATAATTTCTAAGATAGAATATCGTATTTGGTGAGTAATAGAAAACGCCCACATCGTCTCAGAACGACAAGCAAAACTAAAACAAATAGCAAGACTTCGTAGTGGAGTATGTTCCACTAAAATCGAATGCAATAGAAAATCACTTATGCACAAACTGAAAAACTTTTTGCTTGAGAAAGAATCAAAGTCAGACCAAGAGACGAAAAAAGAACTAAAAAACTATATGAAAATTCTAGATTATATTGAACCTAGAGAATTCGACAATACAATCACAGAAAAAGATATTTTCAAAATTCATCAACTAACCACAAAAAACATCTTAGATCCAGTTCATCATAATAGACGAAGAAACTAAACTAATCTACTTCACATTAATTCCATAGTGAGTCACAATCCAATACCATTTTCCTGAAATTCAAACACCAAATCACATATCAGTAAAAACATTGCTACTTATTGCATTATAGTGAGGTCTGTAAGATCCACCTTTTTCGCTCATCCAAAAATCAAATCATTTTTTCAAAGCATTAATCATATCTTGTGTACAATCAGATTTATTACAACTGTACACTTGATAAGCTACATTTTCTGTAAATGCAGTTCGCTTATAATCAAAATCTATTCATAAATTATTAAACCAAGATAAAATTTTATCGTAATTATAATATCAATCTCAAGGGGTTCTGGTATGTGTACTGCTTTTTCTATTGTTCTTTGCTAAATTATCTGCCCAAACTAAAGCAGAGTAGTTTAGTTTATCATTTATTATGTAATCTGATAATCATAATTTATTCCTTTCTTCATTATGCCATCTCAAAATTTCTTCTTGTACTCTGTCTCGATCTACATTTTTCAATATATCGCTTTGATTTATAGACATTTCTTTTAGTTTGATAAGCTTATTTTCAAACAAATAAACTAAATATCATATCATCTCTTTTTGTTCTCCATCAAGATTATTCTTCAACAAAGAAAAACTGTTTACTATGTTTTGATACCTATCCATTTGCCGATAAATACTTTTTTCTCCTCGTTGCTTTTCTACAATAGACATGATGCCATCAATCCTAGTCCTTACTTTTTCACTTACTGGATATTCGGCATTTGTAAATCATAAAAAATTCAAAAAAACAAATCCAAAGATAAAAATAAATAAAAACTTTTTCATATTGATTTTTGTTAAATAAAACAAACTACAGTGATTCAAAGAATTTTATAATTTCACTTCACGCATTGTCTGGCCAAGTATGAGGATAATATTTTCACCTATTATCAGTAGAATCTGAATGTGGACACCAAACTACAGGAGCATCAGACAGACAATTTGTATATTTCACACAATTTAAAGGTGCTGGTCAAAATGGAACGGTTTCTGGTCAACAAAAGTTTTGTTTTAACATTTGATCACGAGCGACCACTCATTCTCTGTATGGACTTAAATTATCGTCGGGATGTTGTATTATAATTCATGCCACAGGACCAGAACATTCATTTATCGTAGTTCATCATCAAACACTTCATATTGCACGAATTTTGTCTCCACGAGCACAACTCAGACTATTTGTAAACCATGCTCATAGCGAGTGTCATACCACAAATATTTGATCTTTATCAATACAATAATTTTCTTCAAAATCTTTTAGTATTTGGTCAAACAAAGCAAAATCTCTTAAGTTTGATTTTTTATCGCCAGGATTGCTTCGATTACGAGGTGAACTATTTTCTGGTAATCCACTAGGATATATTATGATTGCATTTCAGTTTGTCGCCTTTTCTATTCAATAATAACTACGAACCATCTCGTTTGAGTTTGTACGACCATGAAATGCTAATATTAATTTTATTGGCTTATTCTTATCATATCTGTTTCAAATTACAGTGATATAGTTGCGAACAACTCAATTAACTACAGATGATTTAATTGGTGTAGCTGGTGGCTCTTTTCCACATCAACTTGATCAAGGTTTGCGCTGATTCCCAAAACTAATTTTTCACTCTTTTTCTAGCATAAATTGATGGATAAAATAAGCCATTTCTCAACGAGTCATGTTTTTATACGGAAATATTTCATATTTAGAAAAAATATTGTTGTTGTGAACAAAATTCAAATATCCTTGATACCAAGGTTCTCAGTTGGAAACTGATTCAGTCTTTTTTGAAAATCATTCTATTCACATTTTTAATGCTTCAGCAAAACTCACATATTGATAAGGTCTAAATTTTCAGTCATCATATCATTTTACCATATTTTGGGATTTTGCATAACATACATATTTTGCAAATCGTTCATCTTTTACATCTTCAAAACAATTATTCAACTCTCATAAGTCTGGTCAAATACTAGATTCCAATATTATTTTCATAATTTCTCAACGATTTATCTCACGATC
>Ga0255343_1001302_pt1 | contig 34048 bp, 46 predicted proteins | sample wastewater_treat_4_FD_192413 | JGI IMG/M metagenome (GOLD analysis project Ga0255343, IMG submission 192413) | Wastewater microbial communities from Lulu Island WWTP, Vancouver, Canada - plant16 | ecosystem: Engineered > WWTP > Wastewater > Unclassified | place: Canada: Vancouver, British... | reverse complement strand
AGCCTAGAAGATATAAAACTGAACGTTTCGGTACCCTGAAGAGGTTAATCTGTGGCAGTGAATCCACCTTGAGCGCCTTAAAGCTCTAAACTGAAGCCAGTGCGCTTTAGCCACTGGTTGTTCACAAGATATATCAGATTTATTTTTAACAATCTTTCGTATGAATTTGATGAATTGTGTTTCTGATGAGGACCCACCGCGATTATATTTAACACCGTTAATTATTATAGGATCGTAATTTTTGTTATCATTAAAATAATATATTTTTCCTTTAATTTTTATTTTTTTACCGCGAAGTTTTTTTCACACATCTGGCCATCTATTTTTTAAATACTCATAATTGTTTCTAGTCCAATTACAACTTATTATTTGGCGGCCTGATGGCGATTTTAAATTATCTTCACACCATTTAGATAGATTTTTGATCATCGTTCTCTATTAAACTTTTAAGTTCCTTTTCTAATTTAGATCGTTTTAGTTTCAACTCCTTTAATCTTTTTCTATCTTTAACTCTATCTTCGTAAATAATATCTACCAATTCAGGACAAAACCCCTTATTCTTTTGACTGAATAAAACACCCGCCTTAGAAATGGCGACTTCTTGTTGTTGTATAAATTGTTTAAATTGTGGTATTGTAAGTGGGTGTACTTTACCGTTTGATAACATTATTTCAATATTATCTTCAGACTTTCTAACAATTTTTCCAATTTTTGTTTCGGGACTAATATTTAAAGTAATAATCGTATTTGGATATAGACTGTTAGCGTCAAAACTTACAACACTCTCATGTAATCCTTTTTGGGGTTCTTTTACAAATCCGCCATCATATGGACGTATATGTCTATCCGCAAAGGTCGGAATAATCATATTTTTAGTTAACGCTTGTAATGCCAATGCGCCCGTTACAATACTTACTGTTCCCAATGCTGATTCAAAATTAGTCAATCCAAGATATGCTAACATTCTAACTAACATTAAGAACTGCAGTTTTTCTTCTAATTGGACAACAATGCGCGTATCTTGAATATTATATTCAACAAATTGCGTCCAATTTGTGTCTGCTAGTTCACTTAAACTAGTTGCATTAAACGATATCTTGCCTGTTCCTAATTCAATTTCGCCAATATAATCCAATTTATAGTTTTCACGTTTTTCGCGACTAAACGTTATATAAGCATCCATATAGTCAATTATACTAATACCTCTAATGTGCCACCGTGTAGTCGATTTTCCGAATTGATTTATTACATCGTCTCTTTTATAAATGTCATTAAGTGGAGATAATAATTTAGCATCGTCTTCATTTAATAATTTTGTAATTCGATTAATTAAATATGGTATATCAAATCCAATAATGTTCCACCCAGTAACTAAATCTGGATAATCCCCTTTCCAAAAATTTATAAACTTATATAAAAGATCCGATTCAGATTTACATTGATAATAAAAAACATTTTCTTTATCAGAAATATATTCTTTATCAAGTCCCCATGTATGATACGTGTTTGTTAAACTATCATGAACCGTTATTAAATTAATAGGATCAACGGCAATAGAGGGTTCGGGGAAAGCTTCTGGACTATATGTTTCAATATCTATAGTGAATATTTTTAATGGATATTTACTGAATTCTTGGGTATTATTTTTTCCACCGAATTCTTCTATTAGAATTTGTTGTTCTATTGGTAAATTATAAAATAATCTTTGTATCCCACATTCTCTTACATATTTGTTTCTTTCAAACCCGTTGTCAAAATAAATTTTACGTAATGGTGTATTATATATACTTTTTGCATTCGCTGATTTAGGATCTAATGTTTCTATGTATAAATAGGGTCTAAAGGGGGTTTCTATAGCTATACGTTTCCCTGTATCTTTTTCCCAAGTCCAGAGTTTATAGTTTTTTTTGCGAGAATTGTATTGTATATGTCTATAACCAATGTATTCCATAATCTGCCTTATTTAGATAATATCATTAATAATTTATTTTTCAAGCAGATTGTTTTGGATTGTTGATTAAAAGTGCCTTACGATCTTTACTTCCATATGGAGTAAAATATAATTCGACATATTCATCTAAATGATCATTTAAGTACATTGTTTGAGCATATTTATAAACTTTATCTGACATTTTTTCATATGTGCTTATATCTTTAGTAAGCCATTTAATGCGATCTATAAATTCTTCACCTGTTGTGAATTTTAGTTCTTGTGGCGCCACCTCGTATGTTTCAAAATCTTGGCATACACACGGTATTCCTAAATTTCCCGCTTCTAGATACTTAATATTACTTTTTGCCCTATTAAACCTATTGTCAATTAATGGAGCATATGAAATGATCCCATTAAGATCATATATACCTTGTGGATAATCAAACATTTGAGCCCAATTATGAAATTCCATTTCTCCATTATCAATAAAGGGTTTACATTTAAGTGGAAATGCCCCCATGAACACCCATTTAAAATCTTTTCTAGTAGCTATGATATAATCTACTACATGTGTGAAATCATCTACTTGATTTGTTCTATTTATAACATCAATGTGTGTACCTGAACCAGTATAAATAATGCGTGGTCTCTTTTTGTTTTTTTCAAAGCCTTCTAAAAGTCTTTTTTTGTTATAAAGTCCTTGGAACCAAAATTTAGGTGGATAATTAGGCACTACAGTAATTTTTTGATTTCCTGTTTTTTCTCTATAATACTCTTTCATATATTTGCATGTTACAGAAATTTCATCGCACATGCTCATAATTTCTATGCCGCTACGAAGTATTTCTTCATTTGTAAAAGCATCTTTACATCTATTGTAATCAGGTATATCATCTTTAAAAATAATATCATCTATTTCATATATAAGTTTAAATCCGTGGCGATATTGTATTTGTTTTAAAAATTTTATAAAGTCTAATTGATATGGGGTTGTTTGACGTTGCAATCTTATTGCTTTATATGCACTATAAAATCTTTCATCCCCCACCATTGTTGTCAACCCGTTTATAATAGCTTTGTTATATGCATTTAATAGTAGTTCTGGCCAAACCATTCTCCATGTACCACAACCGCCATGATCTGCATAATAATTTAATGCGCGTGGAAGATCTGCCCCGGGTATTTGTAATGGCGGCGGTTCATGAAATGTTATTTTATTGACCTTACTAATTTGTGGTATACCTACAGGTAATCCTTGCGGGGGCATAGGTATTCCCATTATTCCCGCATTATATATAGATTGTGGTTCACTTGATTTATTTTTAAATTGCAATGCCATAATTGTTATTAATTAACCTTATAGTTTAATTAAGCAAGTCTTGTTATCCCGTTTTGTTTTACTAAATTAACAGTATTATCAATTGTAATATTCATTGCTAGGGGGTTATGAGTTATAATATAAACTGCTTCTTTATACTTTGATACTCTTTCCTTTAAAATTGTAAGGACACATTCAATACCCTTTCCATCTAAACTACTATCTAACAGTTCATCATACATATTTAAATTAATTGTAACATCGCCTTGTAATCGTCTCATATCTTGAAATGTAAACAACATTGCTAAATCTATTCGTTTTCGTTCACCGCCAGAAAAATTATGATATGAACATTCACTACCCTTTTCATCAATGATAATTTCTTCGAAATATTCGTTAAAGGTACATGTGCAATTAGCTTCTAATTTATTTAAATATGTTGATAATTTTGTATTTAATAACGTTAATATTTTTTTAACTATAAAAGATTTCACTCCTTCTTCTGATACAACGAATTTAACTGCTTCAAGTATATCTGCTTTTTTACATAATTCTAAAACTCTATTACTTAATACACTTTTCCTTTGTTCCCCTTCTTCTATTAAATTTTTAAACCCAGATGACCTATCTGCTTCTGCTTCTATGTCTTTATCAATTTGTTTGTTCAATAATTTTAAATGGTTGATTTTATCTAAAAGATTTTGATTATTTGTTTTTGTTAATTCTATTTTATGTAATGTTTCTTGTAATTTAAATTTCCCCTTATCACATTTGTCTAATAAAAAACGATATTCTTCTATTTTTTTAGTGCATTCATTTGCTTCAATATTTAATTTTGTAATAAGTTCTTCATATTCTTTTATTTGTAGATTGGTTTTTTCTTTATCTTGATCATTAAATGGTCTCTTACATTCTTTACAAAATGGCCCCAATTCTTTAAGATGGTCAATATTTTTTTGTGTATCTCTTATAGTTGAATTGATATCATTTAATTTTAAAGAATAATCATGTATTTCATTTGAGTATTTTGAGGTTGCTGCTTCTAATAGTCTAATATTACTTTTTGTTTCTTCAACAATATTTGTATCAATTTCTTGTATCTCTTTGGTTAAACTTTTAATATCTATGTTATTACCGTTTTTTCTATCATTAAGTTCTTTTAATTTTTCTTGTTTTAATGTTTCAAAATTGTTTTGTTGAAAGTAATATTTATCTAAAGAGGTAACTAAATCGGTCAGAGCATTTTTCTCTAAATCTGATTCTTTTTTAGTGTCATTATAATGAAGACGCGCGGCATTTAGCATTTCACTGAACACCCCTAGTTTCAATATACCTTCAACAAATTTTCTTTTTTCTACTTTCTTTAATGCCATAAATGGAGTGGTGCTATTAACTGACATTAAAATACTTTGTTGAAAAACCTCTGCTGTACAATTTATAAGGTTTTCTACAAATGCTGTTGTTTTAGGAATGCTTGATTTTGTGATGTCTGGTTCAACTTGACCAACATGTGTTAATTGTAAAAGCGTTGGATTAATACTTCTTGTTAAAATATATGTATTTACATTATTATTTTCAATAACACTAAATTCTAATGAAACACGACAATTAGATGAAGAATATCTGTTGGGAATAAATTCCTTTTTAAGTTCACGAATTGTTTCTCCGAAAAGACAAAAATTTATTGCATCTAAAATGCAACTTTTACCTACCCCGTTTTTACTTCCTTCTTTGTCTAAATTGATTCCAGTAATGATATTTATACCAGAATTAAAATCAATAATGACCGGGTCTTTTCCAATCGACAAAAAATTTTGTATTGTTAATTGTTTAAAAATTACATGCTTCATTTATATAAGATTATACTATCTATAATGTTAATCGATTTTAAAATATTATCAACTTTATTATATGATAATTTTCCATTTCCTATTCCAGGGTAATTACAATGAAACCTAAATTTGGGATTTTCTTTTGCTAGTTCATTTAATTTACTGAACGAATAAAGGATTAAATCTAAATTTGCATCTTCTGCCCAATGATGCTTAACTTTAATCCACCCAATTAGTTGTGTAGGTGTAATCATTACCCATTTTATGGATTCACCAGGCGCTTTAGCAAATTTTATATCTATATTAGGATAATAATCTCTAACTTGTTTAGCTGCACCGCGCCCCATAACTATACCCCCACGGGCATTAATTATAGGATTACCGGTGAATAGATATAAATCCGGTAAATTCCATTTTTGTGTATAATCTAATAAACCGTTTATTATTTTCATTTATTCAATAGATGTACACCTAAAATTATCCATCCTATTGAAGTAATAAGAAATACGATCCACGCGCTTGTGGGGTGTTTCTTTTTGAATGCCCAAAAAATTTGACTTATAGTTTTTCCATTTTTGAAATATGAATATCCTTCAAATCCTAAAACAGTTAATGATATACATACGAACAACCAACCCCATATATGAAGGCCAACTATAAACCACGGGGCTATCAATAATGCAATCATTGCTAATAAACTAAGAGCTTCTCCTGATTTCATTCCCATTTCTTTATTCCTCCTTTAGGATATTATTTACTGTAATAAGATGGCAGTTTAGGCAACAGTGAAAAAGCATCCGAATCAATATACCCCGGAACTGTAAATGACCTACCTTTTGTCGTGTTCCAATCTTGATCTTCTAACCATATACATTCTATAGGTTCTTCGATTTTGGCTTCAAACGCATCCCTGGACAAAATATCATTCATTTTATTCTTCATTTCATTGTATAATTGAGGGGTTTTTGCCCGTATTTTTTCCATTAAATCATCATAATTTTCTTTTATAGCCTTATACGGTTCATGTATTGGATTGCCATTAAAGGTTCGAAAAATTATTATTTGACAATTTTGGATTCTAGGATCCCGTGAAGATATTTCATCCTTTTCTTTAGGTGCAACTACAGTATATACCGGTTCTGTTAATTTATTTGTACTCATTTATTTATTCCTCCATTTATTTATAAACCATTCTTGTCCTGCAAGAAACTCTTGTGTGTAATTTGTTAGGCCAGGTGATGCATGAATGCACCATATTGGCCAAACACCTATTTTTAATTTTGCTTGGTTGCATTGCAGACAAAAATCTAAATCATAAAAATGAAATTTGGCTGGATTATTCTCGTCAAACTTTATATTATTATCTAACAGGGTCTTTACCTTTGCAACCATAAAAACACCATCAATCAATAATACTCTATCTGGTGTCAACCCGAAGCTTGTTGAGAATAATTGTTTTGTATTATCTTTTTCTTTGAAATGAGCAACACATCCTCTATATTTTTCTTTAGGCCCGCCCATAATATGCCATAATACCGGGGACTGAATATTAAGTGGACCTGTTGTTCCTGCTAGTCCAATTAAGTCATATGTTTTTAATGCTTGATATATTTTTTCTTCTAATCTCAAGTCGTCTATATATAGATCATCATGTACCATAACCAATATTTTATCTTCAAAATCTTTATTGATATATTGGTTATATATTGATGGTAATCCTACTTTATTATTCGTATGAAATTTAATACTTAAATTTTGGCTCCTTCCTAATAAAGTTAATCTACCATCTTTTTCTTTTGTAGCACTAATAATTAATAGATTGCTCATATAATATATATGATATAATGGATTAAATTAAATACACGTGTATTTTAAGAAAATAATAATAATTATTTTAAATGAAAAGAACACATCGACGAAAACTAAACAGTACTGGATTAGAAAAATGTGAAATTTGTGAGACTCAAACAATTTTAGTACAACATCATATTAGGGGCCGAGATATTCCAAATGCAAACCATTCTTCGAATTTAGCAAATATTTGTCCCAATTGTCATTCAATGGTACACAATGGTATTATTATAATTGAGGATAGATTAATGACCACTGACGGTAAAAAGTTAATTTGGCATCATTATAAAGAACCTAGTTTGACAGGCAATGATGCTAAACCGTGGCTTTTTTAATAAAAATACCGGTATAGTCTATTTTATTAAATATAGTATCTTTGAAATATTCATCTACTGCTTTTCTACAACCGTTCCAATGCCCATAATCATCTATAAGTGTATATCCATTTTCTGTTACTTTGGGATATAGCCATTCTAATTCGGCTTTAGTAGAATCATAAAAATCGGTGTCTAACCTTAATAAAGCTATTTTATCATGTTGTGAGATTGGTAAGGTTTTACATACATCACCTTTATGAAAAAATATCATGTTTGATGGGTATGAAACTGTTCTATTGATGTTATCTATTACAGTTTGTAAAGAACAATCACATTTTATAATAGGCATATTCATTATATTAGCAGCGTGTTCATTTTGATATGTAACATCATATTGTGTTGGTGGTGTCATTCCTTCAAAAGTATCATAAACATGAATATTTCTATACTCTTTTAATTCATTAAGTGCCAACATCATAGCTATTACACTACCACCCTTATATGTTCCACACTCTATAAAATCACCAGCTATATTATCCTTGACAATATTTTCAACCAGATCACATAGAGCAAAAACACGTTCTTTGGATGTGATTGTATATGGACTACAAAGCTTATATATCTGTTCTTTATTCATTTTATTTTCTCCTAATGACGAAGGATGGCAATTTATCATCTGTAGTTGTTAATAATTCATATTTTGTATTAGATATGAATTCATTAACTGCTCTATAAACACCCGGAAATGTAGTGAGTGAATAATCGTGCCCACAAATATAACCCCCTATTTTAACCTTCTTAAGGGATAAGGCAAGCTCTGCAACGGTTAAATCATATGTATGTCCTGTATCTATATAAATAAAATCAAAATAATTATCTTCTCGTGTTGATAAAAATTGAATAGAATCTGATTTTATTACTGCTATATTGGGGTTGTTACAAAACTTTCTTATAACTTCATTATAATTCTCTTCTCCATTGTACATCCTAATATTATCACCATTTTTATCTCCTGATGAAATATCTCCTGAAAATAAATCCACAAGATAGAGTTTTGAAAACTTACCACTGTCAAATAGTATTTTTGAAAAGCTACCATTAAGTACACCCAATTCACACCCTATACAATTAGGGGGTAATATATCACATATTTGTTCTCTTATTTTTAACATAAAAATTTATCCCTTCTTTTTTTCAATATTTTTTTCGTGAATATATAATGCCATATATGTTCAAATATCCTCTTAGAATAATTATCTATAATATATTGTAGGTAACATGTCGCCTCTTGTCCCTTATTGTGTCCTAAAAAATTATATTGCTTTAATGTTTTAGAATATATAAATACATCATATTCTTTTTTGATTAAATTAATCCAATCTAAATTTTCATTATAATGAGCTATAATAATTCTCATATATTTTCTTTTATATATTTTTCATTATTTTTTAGAAAATCAATCATTCTTATATATTTTGTGCACATTTGGCCTGCCCAACCACAGAAATGATATATTTTTATAGATTTATTATATTTAAAGTCGGTTGGAACGTGCAGTTTTGTTATATCTGTTATGTCTTTATATTTTGTCCAATCGAAATTACAAGTTTGACCTATTGTCATATTAAATACAGACTGTTCCATCATTGCGTTATGAATTGTAGACCAAGATGGATTATAATTATTTAATATATTTTCATTAACCTGATTTACAAAATTTTTATTACTAAATACAAACGTACCTGCGTTTAATCCCTTTACGTTAGGTATTTTATTTTTATCATTAATATGAAAAGAATGCCATTCATCTCTAATATTACAATTTTCTATTACTATGGATAAATCTTCTGTTGGTATTAAGCTCAATGGATTCCCAAAAAATAATATATCAGAATCCATATAAATATAGTGATCATATCCGTCCGGTATCTTTGAATAAAATTTTAAAAACCCTACATAATTTGCATTTAATTTTGTTTGCACCACATTATATTTAAAATCAGGTGGGGGAGGATTATTAGATATTACACAATAATCAACATTGGTATCTTGTATCATATTACCAAAAAGTAAATTTATGCATTCTGCTGCATATGGTGAAAAGTCTGTAATGGTATATAGTAATGTTTTCATATATGTTTTATAAAAGTTAGATTAATATCACGTATGTTTGTATTATTGGGATAATCCAAATTGGGTATAGGATAATTTAGATTTGTAGGTCGATATACACCAGGGTATAATTTTTTATTAATGAATGCTAATTCAATGGCTGGTGTTATAACATGTTCCCCGATTTTGTGATATCCACCATGATTATTAAGATGTAAATGGCACAAATTGAAATTATTTGATAATGTATCAAATAGATTGCAATATTTTATTCTTTCTGTTTGATTATTTAGATTATGTACTTCTATAATTAGTGCTGTTATATTTTCTTGTAGCTTGTTATTGATAATATCTACTGCTCCATATTCACCACCTTCAATATCTATTTTAAGGAAGACTTTTTTATCTTCATTATTAAACCTCTTAATGTGTGACTCATATGTAAAATAGGGGGCATTATCTTGAGGTCCTAGTCCTTCTTTAGTAAAAATAAACTGTGGTGGCGCGGTGGGTATATTATCAATAGTTGGGTCGAAAAGATAATAATTGCTAGCAGGCCTAGTTTTATGTACATCTAATTCAAAGCTTATATCTCCTCCAACACCATATGTATAAAAAACATCAGCATCTAAAACTGCTTGTTTAGGTGTTATATAACCACCATCACTATTAATACCAAATCTGTATAATTCATAATCTGCATTATATGGTTGTAAACATTCATATAATCTATCTATATCGCTCATAGTTTTTCCTTTTTAAATTTTGAGAAGGGTGAAAGACAGTTATAATATTGCATGTGTTCTACTAAGGACGGTAGTGGACTGAAGCATGGAAACTTCTTATATACCAAATTAATTGTATTGTCTTCATTAATACCAGGGGATCCATATAATCCAAATCGTTGTAAGTTTTGAAGCTGGTCCTTTAAAATAAAATCATCAATCATAAATGTACAGGTAGTGTGTGTAACAGTTTTCCAATGATGTGATTTACCCGTCATAACATAACACAATTCGGGTTTATTATAATTATCTTCATCTAAAGGATATAAGCAGATGTGTTTATGAGTAAATTTAGGGGTGTTGATTGTTTTTGTTTTGAAAAAAATCATTTCATTAAAAATATTTTCATTAAGATAATAATCATCCTCAAGAAATAATATATTTCCAAAACACTCTAGACCAATGTCAAGGCATTTAATAAAACTTTGTCCGTTTCCACCTTTATCCAAATTAAACATTTTTGTAATGATATTATATGATTCAAGATGGCTTTTTACTCTTTCGGATACATGATCATTAACTACATATAATCTATATTCACCGTTGAATACCTTTAGGGCCTTAACTAAAGAATCAAAACATTTTATTATTATTTCAGATTTAGTTCCAAAGTCTCTTTTTTGATTATAATTTGATGTGACACTTACAGAATCACATGTTCTATATATGATATTCAATCTGTTACTAAAATCAAAAGCGGCAATTTTGTCATAATTGTCATTTTGTTTTTCTTGTCTTTGTATTTCTTTCTCATGATATAGCGAAAAGTCTTCCTTTGGGGGTAATGTAATGGGATTTTTGAATCCTGTTATTACCTCATGTACAGCGTTTGTCCAAAATATATAAGGAAGATTTTTTATCAATCTGACTTGATAATCTGGAAAGTTAATCCAATTATTTTTTACATTCATTTTCCATTTTATAATATGTGATTCAGTTAATCCTTTAACCGTATTAATTCTGGGAATATAAAATAAATCATTATTGGGATATTCTTTTAAAATATTAGGGAGTTTTAGAAAGAAGTCTAAATTAGGTATTTCATCAGCATCTATAAAGAAAATATAATCTCCTTTACAAAGGTTCTTTAACTTATTCTTCCAACATCCAAAATGATTTTCAAATTCATCTTTAAAATATAGAAAATTGGGTTCAATTACGTTTGAAAGATAATTTTCAACTTCTTGTGTCCCATTTTTTGTATCAAATAATACAACTATATCATCATTATCTCTTTTATTTTTAAATAAAAAAGATAATAACCTTTTAATTTCTTGTATTTCATTACAAACAGTAATAGCAAATGTTATTTTCATATATAATTCATATTCGTTTTACCAAGAAATACTGTTGTTGGAAAATGTGGTTCTACTTCTTGTACAATAGGAACAGTTCCTAAACCTATTGCCACTGACAGTATAAAGGTAGAATTTGCCGCGAGAGCCTTTGCACCCTTTAATATTTTTGCTATTTCTAATGCATCTTTAACAGGATGATAAGGGATCTTAATATCAAAAGTCCATTCAAAGAACTCGTGTTCTTTTGGTAGTCCTAAAAATATTGCATTATCTCTAAATTTAAATTTATTGGATTGAAACCATGGAAAATTGGCTTGCATTCTTGGAGATCTGGTCACTATAGTTTTTCTTTCTAATTTAATAGGATTGTCTACGAACAACCACGGCTCATTTGGATCCCATTCTGGTAATCCGAATGCTTCCATGTGTAAATCTAATAAGTTTTTAGTTTTACTCCTAGAATTAGGATCGGCAAATTTATATCTAAATAAATTTAGATTATAGTCTATTTTTTGTCCTTTTTGATAAATTTTAACTTCTTTGATATAAGGTTGTACTTCAATTAATGGTTTAATAAAATCATAAGATATTTTATTAAATTTTGTTTTGCCATCCATACATTGAGCGCGACAAGAAGGTTCATCTTCGCCACCAGTAATATCTAAATATAAAGTTCCACCCCCTAGTGTTTTAATTACTGGAAGGGAATAAATTATATCCCCTAAATCGCCTGAATGTTTAAATGTTTTTTCCATATTGTTCTTTTAGTTCTTCTAGTTTTTTAATAATCTCTTCTTCGGCTACGGATGTTAACTCATTAAATAATTTGCCGTGTTTATGTCTGAACCATTGATTTTCATTCCAATATAATTGTGCATATATCTCAGGATCAACAGGCTCTTGTATTTGTTTTATGTATTTATTACTATCCTCATAATCGGCAAACCAACCCCAGGGGGCACACAATTCTTTTTGGCATACGCGATAAGTGTAATCAATTTGGTCTAGTATGCCTTGTAAATATCTTCCATCAAAAAATCCGACTTCTTCAAAAATGTTCCAATGATAATAACAAAATTGTTTGTTTACTTTTTCCGCAAAGCTAATTCCTATTCCGTCATAATCAATTGAATTTTTAATCTTATAATTACCACTATAAACTAGATATTTAATACCACTTTTTTCTGCGGCTTCAATGTATTTATTGAATATATTATTATCTAATATTTCTACTGCTTCATCTAATAAAAATATATGTTTACACTCATCATTGATCATCTGGTATAATAATTTGTTTTTTGTCCATGTAGTGCATTTTTCAACAGGCTCATAATAAAAATTATATTCTGAATATAATGTCTTATTTTTTGGTTCTCCAATAAAGCCTATTCCAATTTTTTCTTTCATATTTTATCCTTAAATACAGTTGTTATATAAATCAATTGTATATTCCATTACGTCTTTTTTGTTAGGTATGTCTAGTAACTCAATAAATTCTCGTATACTCGATTGAATATCAATTCCGTCTATGGACAGTGATGCTCCCGGGGCTGTAAGATTATCTGCAATATTATGGTTAACTTTAAAGCTCATTGGCCCCATGGATTGAAGTTTAGTACATAAAATACTTAACTTGTTGGTATCAATAATTCTATCAATTTCAAATGAAACAATATTATTATAAATTTCGGATTCCCAGTAATCAGGTATTTTTCCTGCCGCAACCATTTCTGATAATTTTAGTTTTTTGTGTCGTGGTGACAATTTGTTTATAATGAATTCATATTCCATTGTTTCTAAATTGAAAATATAATATCCTTTATCGTCACCGTAATCACCCCAATACATTTCATATGGGCATCCTATATACATAATAGTACCATTATCGTACTTTCGAATATCGGTGGCATGAAAATGCCCCGTGATTACAAATTTAGCATATTTTAATATGTCTGATGATTCTATACCATTATCACATATTATATTTGATGTTAGCTTAAAATTGTTAATTGCAAAGTGACCAAATAATATATCACTGTATGGTAATTTTGTATAATCTCCGGCCCATGGACAAAATGAAATTTGTTTATCAAATGCAGTAATGGATGTCGGTTCACTGAAAACAAATATATTATCCCAACCATTTAATAGTCCTAAAGAATGTACATCTGCTCTGTCTTTGTAGTATGTATCGTGATTACCGGGGATTATAAATATATTAAATTCTTTCCATATATTAAAAATTTCGTTTACAACGTGAATAGTATTAACTGAAATTTCATTCCTATTGTGAAATATATCACCGGGAATAACAATATCTTGAATACCCCTCTTTATTAAATCTTTTTTAAAGTTTACTGCAAAATCTTTTGCTACTTGATGCCAAGTTTCACTATTTTGGTGTACTCCAAAATGTGTATCTGCTAGTATTGCTATTAATTTATTTTTAAATTTCATTAGTTATTATAGTCGTAATAATCTGAATTGTTTTTGTATGGTGCTACTTTATGGGGCATAATTTCCCCCATAATTTTATTATAGGTTTCTTCTTGATATACCCGTAATGCTTCATATGCTTTCTTTTCTTTTTTGATTCTGTTTTTAAATGCATTAAATGCAATTGTTGTAAAATAACTAAAAGGGTTTCCTTTGGCCCGAGAAGGATTAAATTTTTTGTGAGTTAGTGCGCTCATAATTTTAATGACTGCATCCCCAATCATATCGTCTTTAAATGGATAATTGATAAAATTAGGTCTATATCCTAATCTATGAGCAATGTTACAAGCCATTGTGACTAATTCATCAGACATGACATCTGTTTCATAATATTTTGCTAGTTCAATGCTAAATCTTTTAGGGTTTACATAATAATCTTCAACATCGGCTAATTCATTTTGTAATTTTTTTGCTAATTTTGTATTTATGTTTTTATTAACTCCATCTTTCTTCGATGTGTTTGATGCCATAATTTATATTTTCCTCTTCATATAATTCTAACCTATGTTCTAAATGTTTCAACCCATAATATAAATTATCTGCCAAATCAAATATGGTTAATAACTTTTTACTATCATGTTTGCGGAGTCCGCGGCCAATGCTTTGTAGTATTCTAATTTTTGCTTTTCCTGTTAATGCAAATATTATATAATGTATATTTTTTATGTTAATACCTGTAGCAAATATACTACTCATAGCAACACAAATAATGTTATCATTGACTTCCATCAACTCACGAATTTTTTCACGGTCTGACATTTCGACCTCTCCTCTGACATATTGTATGTTTTTATCGGGAGCATAGGTTTTCAGAGTATCTAAGATTTGATCTTGATGCTCTAATCTGTCTACTAATATCAATGTATTTTTGTCTATATTATTACATAGTTTTCCAATTAATTTATTTCTAAATTCGTTTTTATAAATAAAATCACATTCTTCAATGTATAACCCCGTAGGATTTGTAATACTAGGTTTTGATTTGAATATTGGTCTATTCTTATAATTTATTTTTAATATAACAGCTTGTGCTGATGCAATATGCCCTTCACGTTGTAAATCAACACTTTTTCTTTCATATATAATAGGCCCAAATTTGCCAATAATGTTCCATATATCTATTTTAGAATCTGGGAGACTACCAGTAAACCCAAATTTATGGGGTGTTTTAATTTTTTTGAAAATATCGTTTATACGATTCCCAGCTCGGGTTTTGTGACACTCGTCATTTATGACTAAATCATAATTATTTAAAATATCTATATCTTGTTTCTTGCTCATTAAAATAGTATTACTTGCAATAACTATATCCGTATCAGTATATTGATTACTAGAATCCCATTTACTAATGGTATAATATTTGCCCAGTCCATATTCTATAAAATCTTCATATGTTTGATTAACTAGTGAAGGGATAGTAATAAGTAATGTTTTACCACGAGTTATATTGTTAATGTTATGTATTAACATTCCCATGGTTAATGTTTTACCGCCAGCAGTACCTATCATTACAATTCCATGCCCAAATTGTAAACATTTTTTTATACAATCAATTTGATATTGACGAGGAACTATATCTAATTCTAATGGGTTGTAGTTTTCATCATTTATCCAACCACATTTAAATTTCTTTTTAAAATTATCAGTTATGATACATTCATTAGGTATACCTAATAAATTTATTTGACTATATACTTCGGGAAAAATTCCAATACTAAATCTTCCGTTTTTTGTAATAGCATATCTTCTAATGCTTTGCCAATTACCACTTCGTCTGTATTTGCCTAGTGTTGCACCTTTATCTTCTACAGACATTGATTCGCGAAGCAAATCTAATTGTTCGCTATATACGATGCCAAGTTTATATTTGGGATCCCAATCAAATACAAATTTAACCATTATGTGGTTTCTAGCTCCATTATTTTTATAATATTTGAAATATCATAGGTCATTGATTTAGAAATGATTTCTATTTTTTCCAAGTAATCAATAATTATATCTTGTTCTTTTATTAAACTGTTAATCTTTTGAATTGGAGCTGAATTTTCGTATTTCTTTTCCATTGCTTGTTTACTTAAACCTATATCTAAATTTTCTTTTTTAAAAAGTTCTTCTATGGCTTCTTTCTTTATGTTTTCTAATTCATGTTTACGGACCTTATGCTGTATTAGATAGGCAACATATTTATGTTTAATGCCCGGTAACATTAATTGTTTATCTTTTAAATTAAACTCATTAATAACAGCATCTTCTTCAAATTCTGTTTTATATTTAGTCATTAAATCAAATAATGATGATTTTTTGCCAGACATACCGTTAAAAACTCCTTGTATATACTAAATAATTATACGATAAACTTGACATATTGCAACGGAGTATTATATGAAAAATAAGAAAAAAATCAATGAAATGACCGCAGGTAGTGTACTAATGGGTCCAAATACTGATTGTACTGGACATGGTGGTGATGTGCCCGGCGGATCAGACTTTTATGCAAAAGGTGATGCGCGTATACCCAAGGTATTAGGTAAAGGTAATGTTATAACTAGAATAGGTAATGCTAAAAAAAGAAAAAGAAAAAATACATTATTTGATTCATATTTTAATAAAGCTTTGTATCCTAGACGCATAATTAAAGAATTAAATACATCATTTGTATTAACAATAACACAAAAAAATTTAGAAAGAATTGTTGAACATATGGTTCAAGAGCATACAGAAGTTTATGATACTGTACGTAATGATTATGGACATTTAAAGATTAAATTTAACACGGATGATAATAATTTTGAACAATTAAGTACAAAATTAGTAGGCATGTTTGAAGATAGATTGAATAAATCAATATTTTTAAATATAGAAAAAACAGTTCAACCTATATTGACAGAAAAAGAATATCTTAAAGGTGGTTTAGCAGACGGATTGTCTGATAATGACTTAGCCAAAAAACATAATGAGCCACTTAAAAAAGTAAAGAAATCATTAAAACGCGGTGCACAAGTTGAAAAAGAACATACATCAAATCCTAATATTGCACGGGAAATTGCTAAGGATCATGTCGCCGAATTGGGTTCGAGATATTACCCCGAATTAGATAAAATGGAAAAGAAAATAAAAAGGAATAAATAAAAATGAAATTTGATTATTTAGTTAATCTAATATTAGAAGATACCGATCCCGTAATTGAATTTGCTTCCATGGCCCATGAAAAATGGCGTAAGAACTGGGATCCGGAAGGTACAGGTAAACCTAGAATAAAAAAGAATAGTGATGGTACTGAAGGTGATATTAATGTTCCTTTTGATAAATTGCATTCTGATTGGAAAAGAGAAAACTTAGCTGCAGGTGAAGCAGCCAAGGAAGCTGTTGAAAAATTTCCGGATGATGAAGAAGCAGGTGCTGAGTATATTCATATAAAATGGATGGAAAGAAATCCCCGCGAAGAATGGAATGCGGATCAGCATGTTCCATATGAAGAATTACCTGATAAGGAAAAAGAAAAAGATAAATTGCAATATAGAATAATGAAATCATTATTAGATGTTGAAGAACCATATGATGAATAATAATTTACATTTAGATTTAGGGCATTGGGAATATAATGATGTAATTCCTCGAAATACATATGGATTTATATATTGTATAGAAAATACTACTACCGGGAAAAAGTATATAGGAAAGAAACAAATGTTACATGTTAAAAAACTTAAACCCCTTAAGGGCAAAAAGAATAAGCGACATATACTTGTTGAAACTGATTGGAAATCTTATACCAGTAGTAGTAACGAATTAAACGATGATATTAAACAATTGGGTAAAGATAACTTTAAATTTTCAATATTAAAATTATGTAATAGTAAATGGGAATTAGCATACCATGAAGCAAAAACACAATTTGATATGGGTGTACTATTGAACGAAAATTATTATAATGGTATAATAAATCTTAGAATTGGTAAAGCTCCTAAAAATAAAGGGTAAACATTATGGCACAAAGTAAATGTATTTATTGTAATTCTCCAAATTATGGTATAGGTTGTCCGTACGGGCCTAAGGGTAAACATGTACATATTAACAATGGTGGTAAATGTATATGGTGTGGTTCTTCAAATATAGGTCTAGGGTGTCCTATAAATCCGTTTAGTAAACACCATGTCCGCGGTTTAGATTTTAATGCAATGATACGTGAAACAACTGAAAATGGTATAACAATGGGTTATTTATTAAATAGATTACAAACACCTTTTAATAAATGGCCGGCATTTCAATTAGGATTAATTGATGAATCAGGTAAAATAATAAAGAAACCTGAAACGGTTATTGAACGCGCGGTATTAACTAAATCAGATTTATACATAATAAGGTTGAAATCATTAATTAACGAAGCTGAATTATCAATTTTAAATAACTCAATTTATTTGAAAAAAGATGACCAATTAACTACTGAACAATTAATTGCACAATATAATTTAGAATTAGATGTAGAAAGTAAAATAAAAGAAAATATTTCAGCATTAAAGAAAATAATTAGTGAAGCAAACGTCAATGGTTTAAATTTGAATACAATTGAAAAAATTATATTAAAATCGTTTATAAATGAATGATTTCAAAATGTCAAAAAATCAATTTGTCGACTCAGTATAGAATCAAATAAACATAAAAAACATATAGGACACCCGTTGACAAATAAAAAAAACAAAGGTATAATAAATATAACTTGAAGAGCCTAAGAGTACTATAAAGTGTAATATATCTTTATGCTTAAAGCTCTTGATAGTACTTATAGATTCTAAAAATTTTTTTTGCAAAAAATATGAATTGTTACGTATCAGAACACAATTTGCATTTAGTAGATGTTGGTCGATTATTTGATGATGTTATTGAAACATCAATTATTAATAGACTTAAAGAACACCAATTATTATTACCACATATAAAATTGAGGAATAAAGATACCCTTAAAATAATTTATCATTACGTCACATATCATATTTGTGAACATATTAAAAATATTACACAAGGGAAAGTTATTTTATGTATGGGTGATAACGATTTAAATTGTGAAATATTTGAGTATTGTGATAAAAATGATATGGTAAAGTTACTTAGAACATTATTAAAAAAGATTCAACGTATTATTCCTATAACGTTTGTTGAACTTAAGGGCGTTAATTCTATGCGCGAATTTTGTGATGGTATTTTAAGCGGCAAAGGTGAATATATAGAACAATTTGGACAATTGTTATCCAAATTGTCAAAACGCCAAAAGAAGGAATATTCCCTTAAGGACGCAAAAAGATTTACATCACAATATGAATTACATTTTTTAAATAGAACATATTTTAATCAATTAAAGGTAAAATCTTCATTAGCTATAAGGTAAATAATTTCATGACAACATTATTTAATAAATTATTATGGGAAGCCGGTATGCCAATCCCTGGAATGGATCCGGCAGGGATGGATCCATTAGCTGCCGGGGCGCCTCCAGCAATGGGCCCTGCAGCTGCCGGAGCACCACCGGCAATAGATCCCGCAGCGGCTGGTGCATCTCCAGCAATGGATCCCGCGGCAGGTGGAACTCCCCCAGGACAAGATTCACAAACCCCTAAAATTGATAAAAATACACCTGTTAATGGTGAACAACTAATTAATGCAATTGATTTAATGGATCCAACACGTATAAAAAGATATATACAAGACATGCAGTCTGATGTGTTAAATTTACCCAATGAAGTTAAGGGTATAGATTCTATAATATCCGCCAGTGATCCAGATAATCCAACTGTAGACTTAAAATCTAATGATGATAATATGTTATCAACTGCGGATATCATTAAAAGGTATTTAATTTTAAGAAAAATATCATCAGCTGCAGCAGATGTGATTAAGGTATTAAATTCAGAAAGAGTACAAAATGGCCAAGCAGATGATGATGAAGAAAATGATGATATGCCTAAAATAGATCAGCCAGCAGCTCCAGCAGCTCCAGCAGCTCCAGCAGCTCCAGCAGCTCCAGCGATGCAGTAAATGTAAGGAATTATTATGAATAAATTTGACATGGTAATAGAAAATTATTTAAAACTAATAATATCTGAAGCTGGAGTACCGGCGGCTCCAGGTATGCCAGCTCCTCCACCACCTGCTGATCCCGCACAAATAGGTAAAGATATGGATAAATCTACATTAGGCATCATAGCGGGTGATCAAACTGTAAAAAGTTTATTTAACAATATTAAAAAATTTGGTACAGATGGGTTTATTAAATTTTTTAAGGAACTAAGAGAAAAAGCAAAAAGTCCATTAACAATTAAATCCCCAGATATAAAAGACTTTGTTGATAAAGATAAAATAATGAAGAGTTTAAAGGCTAATTATAAAGATATATATGTTCCATTAATGCGTTATATTAAACTTACGGAAGATAAACACGGAAATGATATATTAGAAACAAAATATAGAAAACATATTGACGAGTTAATAAAGTATATGGATCATCATGTTAATACGATTAAGGATGTACCGGTTAACCCTTCTACCCCCGAATCAATATCACATGATGGACCCCCATAATGATTACATTTAAAGATTATATTTCATTTAATAACGTACTTATAGAAAGTACGGGTATACCCAAGTTACATTTATCTCACCTTGAAGATTTATTAGTTGAAATGGGTAAACAAGGATTTTATTTATTTAAACAACAAGTTCTTGGTTTATTAAATTATCTTTCGGGGTTAGAAAGTGAAACCGTTGTTAATCTTAAAGTAGATGGCGCGCCTGCTTTATATTTCGGTAAAGATCCGCGTGAAGAATATAATGGGGAATTCTTTATTGCTATGAAAGCAGCTTTTGCTAAAGATCCTAAGATTATTCATAATATAGATGATATAGAGGCATATTATGGTGGTAGGGGTGATTTAACAGAAAAACTAAAATCTGCACTATCAGAATTATCTAAAGTGTATGGGGCTTCTGGGGATGATAGAATTTTTCAAGGTGATTTATTGTTTGCGACGTTAGGAGATAAAAGACTTGAAACAATAGATGGACAACATTATATAACGTTTAAACCTAATACTATTAAATATGCAATACCAGTTGATGCAGAATCAGATAATTATAATGCAGTTAAGGGGGCTTTATTAGGAATATTTGTACATGATTCGTTTCACGGTTCAGCCATGGGAAATAATATTAATACAACCCCAGCTGGTAAAAATATTCAAAATTTAATTCAAGCCGGTAAGGAAACGGGTGTATATATTGGAAGTTCATCTTATGAAAAAGTTAATATTGATATTAGTCAAACAGATAAATCATTAATTGAAAAATGGATGAAAATAGTAGAATCTAATGTAGAATCCATAACAGATGAATTTAATAATTTTTATATAAACTCGAGATTATTAGATATACTTAAAAGATTTTTAAACAATGAGGTTAAGAAAGATCCACCAAACGTATATACTAATGCAGTTTCATCTCATGGTGAATATAATGAAGATGAATTTAGTGATGCATTAAACGAATTTTTTGATATACGTCAAACCGCAGAATCTGAAGGAAAAGGTCCACGAGGTGTTGCAAATGCACAAAAAAGGTTTGATGAACTTCGACAAATTATAGAAGATCCTAATTTTAAAGCTTTAATTATTGCCACATATTATATGATTAAAATTAAGGGTGTATTTGTAAATATATTTAATAAAGTAGAAAGTAAACTAGGAAAATCATTTTTACAACAACCTGACGGTAGCTGGGAAATAACACCCGGCGAAGGATTTGTGCTATTTATAGGAGATAATCAAGTAAAACTAGTAGATAGACTAGACTTTAGTAAAGCTAATTTAATGTATGGAAAATTTCAGAAATGAATTTTAATAAAATTGTAAATTTAATATTAGAAAATAACGATACAATTAAAGTGGGATTGTACCCAGGATCATTTACACCACCACACATAGGTCATTTTAATGTTGCAAAACAAATGAGTGAAGATGGAAACGATTACAATATTATCTTTACTTCTGGAAGAGAACGACAAGGCGCAGGAGGAAAAATATCAGAAACTATATGGAGGGATTATTATTTTCCATTATTAAAAAATATGAAATTAATTTTTTCATCTATTAGCCCGGTGAAAGATTTGGCGGATTTAATATTATTAACTGCCGGGAATGATAAAAAAGCAAAAAACCCTGATATTTATATACAACAATTAAGTGAAAAATTAAAAGGCAATAATGTAATATTTACTGTATATGCCGGATCAGATAGAGTAAGTGATTATGTTAAAAATCTCGGAAAACTTAGGGCAAAAAACATAGACATTGAAGTTTCAGAAACCATTCGGCCGATAGTTGATTTAGGCAATCAAGATATGCCTATAGTTACTAAAACAGGTAAAACAACACATATATCAGGTCCAGTTGAACTTTCCGGAACTATTGTGAGAAATTTGATCAATATGTTTCCATCAGATCATATAATAATGAAGAAAATATTTCCACCAGAAGTATTTTATAACAATGGAGATTTTGAACATATAATAGATATGTTGAAACAACGTAATTAGGACGATATTATGAAAATTAAGAAAAAAACAAAAAAAGCACCCATTAAGGAAATGTTTGGTCCTTGTGGGTGTATGGGTGATGATGTAGAGAATTTCAGTGATGAAATTCGTAATATGCCTGTATCCGAATTATTAAATCAAATTAAAGGCAATAATAATGATTTATATAGATCGTTAGTTACATATATTCGTGATACATATCAAGAATTTGATAGTGACAATATACCAGAAGGACCGCCTGCACCTCTTGTAACATTAGACCCACCCGATTCATCGCCAATGTCTGATATTATAGGTAAAATTGGGGATGCAATTGCTCATATAAGACCTCATTACATGAAGGGTATAATAGGTATTGGTAAGCCACGCGGAATAATGAGAGTTAAAAAGATAGATATAACAAAACGGCCAGGTTCTCCGGCACAAGTGCGAACAGGTGGATTTACAAAACGTTTTGGTGAATCTAATAGAAAAAAGAATATGCGTGATAAATTGATGATTGAATCATATAAAATTCTTCGCAACAAAAATAGTTGAAAAATTTATATAGTGCATTATTATTATAAATAATGGCACATACAAAGTATTATACATCAAATGGAGTTAATGTTCCTTCCGTTACAACGGTTATAAGTAATAACCTTGGCTGGAACAAACAAATTCTTATCAATTGGGCAAAAAAGATAGCACTACAGCAAGGAATTGATAGTGACGAAATTACAAAAGAAGCTGCGTCAATAGGAACTATTACTCACTATTTATGCGAATGCAAGATTAAAAATGAAATGCCTGATATATCAGAGTTTTCTAAAGAGCATTTAAAGAAAGCTAAATTTGGATATATGGCTTTTTGTAATTGGGAAAAGGATTGGAAACCAACAAAGTATCTTCATAGTGAAGTAAAATTAGTTAGTGAAGAATATTTATTTGGTGGTACTATAGATTTAATAGCAGAGAAAGATAATAAAATTTATTTATTAGATATTAAAACAAGCAACTATGTATCACCTGAGATGGCTATACAATTATCAGCGTATAGAATATTATATGAAGAAACATATAAACAAAAAATTGAATCTGGTGGTATTATTAAATTAAGCAAAGATTCGGAGGAATATAAATTTTATCCCTTAAGTCTAGAAGACATGGAACACGGTTGGGATATATTCAATGCATTATTACGAATTAATAACAATAAAAAACTTTTAGATAAATTTGGAAAATAGGAGATAAAATGTATAAAATAACAGATATTGTAGAAACCGGGCATTGGGGTAAAATAGGTGGTACTATTGAAATATCGATAACAGTTAAAAGTAATATACCTGATGCCGAACAGATTAAACAGTTTTTAGACATAATTGATCGGTTCGATCATTGTTTAATAACGGATAATGAAGAGTCAATTAAATATAGTGAACGATATATATTAATTGAAAAGTGTGGTAATTTGTTATTGGATATATATCATATATTATCATACTTTATAAAGGATTATCCACATGTTTACGTCGATGAAATTTCAGTAAAGAGAGGTAAAGAAACATTTTATGATAAACCTCTTATTGCCAAAGGCTTTGTAAAATCTTGGAAGACAGAAGGATAATATTATGATAATAAGAAAACAATTTCAATTTAACGGAATGCATATAGTCAGAGATTGTTCATCTGATCGATGCAAGAAATCTATTCATTCTCATACATATAAAGTCGAAATAAAAGTTAAGTCACAATATTTAGATAATGCAGGAATGGTGTTGGATTTTGGTTTGATGAAAGGACATATTAAAGATATTATAAGTTCCTTTGATAATGCATATTCATTATGGACTAAAGAAAAAAATGATTATAAACAATTGGTAACAATTAATAATGATAGATGGATTGAAATGCCATGTTCTCCTACAGCTGAACAATATGCTGTGATGTTTTATGCAATTATTAACGAAATATTTAACAAAACAAAATTTAATAATGGCGAACGCGATCTTGAATTATTATCCGTAACCGTACATGAAACAGAGACGGGATATGCTGAGGCAACATACGAAGACTATATAAATTTATGGTTAGATGGTGGTTATGATATCAGAAATATTATTTTCAGCCCGGCAATTAAGAAAAAATGGACAGACCCTGATTTGTGGGATAAGATATTATCTGTAGAGGGGATATTTTATAATCCAGAAGTTGAATTATTATATAGTGAAAGGAAATAGGATATGGGAAACACAAAAGAAGAACTTTTAGAAGATTTAGCAGAAAAAATAAAGGAACGTGAGACAATAAATACTACTATTGTAAACACCATATCAACGCTAGGCATGCAACTTTCCGGTGTTGAATTTCAAATTAAAGACATATTAAATCAATTAGATAGCTTTCCAGAGGATAATCCATGATACCAAAAACAGGATTAGTATTAGTAGATGTATGGGCTCCATGGTGTGGTCCCTGTAAAGTGATGACACCCATATTAGAATCTTTACATAAAGAAATGGACGGTAAGTTTAAACTTGTTATGATTAATGCAGATGAACAAGATAAACCAGAAGTTCGTAATTTTTTAAAAGAAAATCAAATTATGGCAATACCGACAGTTATGATATATAAAGATGGTGGGCTTGTTCGAACTATTAGAGGTTTAATGCCTAAGGATACAATTAAATCTGCATTGGAGACTGCATAATGAAGATTTCTGAAATATTCATGAGTATACAAGGCGAAGGATTTACCACCGGGGTCCCTGCGTTATTTATTCGCATGCAAGGTTGTAATTTAGCTTGTGGCGGTGTCAATGGCGAGCTAATGAAAGCAGGGAAAGCAACTTGGTGGTGTGATAGCGAAACTGTTTGGAAAAACGGTAAAGAGTATACAAATGAACAAGTAGAAGAAAAAATTATAGAGTTGGGTGAATTGCCATATGTATTAGATGGTAGAACCCACATTATTTGGACTGGTGGCGAACCCACTATTCCGCGGAACGCAAACGCCATTATTAGTTTTTTAGATTACATGCGTGAAAAGTATCCATATTCTAATATATACAGTGAAATAGAAACTAACGGGTCTTTAGTTGTTAAGCCTGAATTATACGAAACATATATTCAACAAATCAATTGTTCTGCTAAGTTAGCTAACTCTGGAATGGCTAAAAGTATGAGAGTAAATGTGGATGCAATTAATCAAATTAATTCACACCCGAATCATTGGTATAAATTTGTGGTTAATCTAGAACAAGACATAGATGCAATAATAGAAGAATATATCAAAGGTTGTGGTATACATGAAGATCGTATTATATTAATGCCCGGTTGTGATAATGTAAACGATTTGAGTAAAACAACAGAATTTGCATGGAGAATGGCTCAGAAAAAACATTGGAGAGTGTGTACCAGAATGCATATTCTTTGTTATAATAAATTGACAGGTGTATAATGGAACATACAGTAATAAGTAAAACAGATTATTCAAGAAATTGTTTTGAATTAAATATTACAAAAGAGGGATTATATTTTGACCCCGGCACCTGCATATCTATATATGATAGACCATATAGTATTTGTTCATCTCCGAGTGATGATTATATCACATTATTGATCCGGAGATTTCCTGGTGGTAAAATATCTGGAAGACTAGCTCAATTACTCCCTGGTGATAAACTTGATATAGGAGAGGTGTTTAATTACTTTAGTCCTGGATCTACAGATAAAAGATATTGTTTTATTGCAACTGGTGTAGGTATTTCACCTTTTATATCTGCATTAAAGGCTAATAAAGATAAGCATAAGCCAGAATTAATATTATACGGTGCAAGATTTAAAAATGAATTATATAATTATCAATGGCTAAAAAATAATTTTAATATAAAATTTGCAGTGACAAAGGATAATGTTGAAGGTCTTGATATACATCAAGGAAGAGTGACAGAAATATTAGATCAGTTACCAATAGAAGATGATATAATATACTATCTTTGTGGTATTGAGGGAATGATTACAGATGTATCTGAATATTTAATGAACTATGGAGTTGGACACGATAGAATCAAGCAAGAACTATTTTATTCTGATAGGAATGGTTAAATGAAATTAGCAATTATAACACCTATACCACATTTAAACGATTTTCCAAATGATTCAAATTTTGTAATGGTTTTAGGGCATTTATTAAAGAATAGAAAATATTCCAAATATTATAAAGATTTAAAAAAAGAACATCCGGATACATATATTTTATGTGATAATTCAGCAAACGAAGGATATATGATTAAAGGCAAGGAGCTTATATCTCTTGCAACAAAAATAAATGCAAATGAAATTATTGCGCCAGATAAATATCATGATGCAGAAATAACAAAATCTGAAACAATTAAATTTTTAGATGAACATTATGAAAAGGATTTAAGGGGTAGATTTAATGTAATGGCTGTACCTCAAGGAGACACATTAATAAAATATACTGATTGTTATAATACATTTATTAATGATCCTCGAATTAATACAATAGGAATAGGATACAGAACGTTAATACCTGCATTAATGAAAGATATTTATTTAACAACACCACATTATTGGGAGCAAATGGGTGTTAATGAAATAAGGTTACTTGCTGATTCATTGGAGGATAATTGTTTTAATTATACGATGTCTAGATTATTCTTTATAAGACATTTTGTTAATTTTATTGAATTAAATAATAAAAGTAAACAAATCCATTTATTGGGTTTATATAACCCTATTGAGCTTAAATTAATTAATAAAGCATTTTCCAAACGAGAATTAACTTCAATTAGAAGTTGTGATAGTGCAGCACCATGGCAGGCTGCTCAAGCAAACGTTATTTTTAATGAGCATTATGGGGTATCAAGTAAACCTAAAGCTTATTTAGATTTTGAATATAAATGTGATAATTGGCAGCGTGCTGCATATGAACATAATATAAAACTATTAAGAAAATGGGCTGAAAATACTCCCAGTAACGGTAAATAGTATCGGGGAGTATAGAATATGATTGAAACTGTTTGTAAAAATTGTCAAAAATCATTTATGACATATCCATATAGACTTTTAAACAATAAAAAAATTAGTTGCTCGTATGAATGTGACGCAATATATAGGATGAAATTAGCTAATACAGATAAAATATCAAAATTTATAGATTTAGTTAAAACTAATGAATTTGCATATTTAGTTGGATTTATATGTACAGATGGACACATTTCATTGTTTAATTACAAAGGGACTATAAAATCACAAGTAAATATTGCTTTATCAATTATTGATAAAGATATTTTAAAGGATATAACTGATTTTTTTGGGGGCTCATATCATGATTATCCTACAGCAAAAATACCAACTGCACAATGGAGAACATCATATAAACCGTTTATTAATTACTTAGTAAATGAGATTAATATTATAAAGGGTAATAAAACGTTTAAGATAGATGTATCAAAATGGTTTAAACAGTTGAACATAGAACAAAAATGTTCGTTTTTGAGAGGTGTAATTGATGGAGATGGATCTATATCAGTTCGTTCATCTAAAAAATATCAACCATGTGCGAGTGTATCGATCGTGTCATGTTCATTAAAATTTATTAATCTTATAAAACGATTTTTAAAGGAACAAAACATAGAATATCATATTAACATGGGAATAAAGGAAAATTATTATTATATTATGATAACAAAGAGTAAAGATGCGTTACAATTTTTAGATATGATATATAATGTTAATTGTGATTTAAAAATGAAAAGAAAATATGATAAATATAAGTTATTGAAAGGATGTTTATGAACAAATCGGTGTATCTTTAGCGGCAGTATAGAATATAGTAAAGATCCATCTAGTTGGCGGAATAAGATGGAAAAGGAATTATATGGTATTTGTAAAGTTATAAATCCGTCGACGCAATTTTGTCCTTTAGAAAAAGAAGATACAATTACATATAAAGAATGGATATATAATAATTTTATTATACCCGATATTCAAGATGTAATGAGGTGTAGTCATTTTTTCATTAAAATTGATAAGGCTACTGGTCGTGGCAGTGGTACATGGGGCGAATTAACTGTTGCGGCGTATTTAAATAAGCGTATAATATATATGATTGACGGCATCGATATACCTAATATACCCGGGTGGTCATTAGGGTGTTTGGCCTATGCGCATAAAGTAGATAATATTGACGAAGCAATTGATTTTATAAAGAAGGATGTAATATGAGAATATTAGTTACTGGAACATCATGTGTAGGTAAGTCTACATTTATTAACGATTTTTTAGAGCAATGGCCGATGTATAAATGCCCTAAACGATCTTATAGAGAAGAGGCGAAGGATCAGAATATTAAATTGAATAAAGACGGAGATGTAGAAAGTCAACGCAAAATACAAAAAATACTTGTGGAACAGTTGGAAGCACATAAGAACGAATCACATGTTATTTTTGACAGGGGGCCGCTTGATAATTTAGTATATAGTATTTGGCTTAATATAAAGAAAATAGGAAATGTAGACGATTTGTTTATTGAACAATCCATAATGAAAGTTAAGCAGACAGTTAGTGTATATGACATAATATTTTTTATTCCTATTATAAAAGATCGACCAATAAACATTGTTCCAGATGATCAAAGAGATACTGATCCAATATTTAGAGAAGAGATTGACAATTTGTTTAAAGGGATTATTCAAACGTGGCACAAGGGTAAGGATACATTTTTTCCAAAAGAAAATTGTCCGGCTATTATAGAAATTTTTGGAAACCCACAAGAACGTATAGAGATAGCAAAATTATATATTAATTCTGCAGGAGATTCTTTTACAGAAACAGATGCATTAATTGATTTGTCTAATATTGATACTCATACAGATGTCGAAGAAGATATTAAAGATCTTATAAAAGAAAAGTCTATTTCACAAAAAAACGATATAATTCTTCTGTGAACAACCAGTGGCTAAAGCGCACTGGCTTCAGTTTAGAGCTTTAAGGCGCTCAAGGTGGATTCACTGCCACAGATTAACCTCTTCAGGGTACCGAAACGTTCAGTTTTATATCTTCTAGGCTTTCACCTCATCCATATACCGAAAGATATATGTTGTTTATACCTATAATTATTTATGCTAACCAGCTAAATTTTCTTGCTTTTTAGCAAATTAATTTAATATAAACAATAAAGCTGGCAAAATTCATCCATGTGCTGAAGCATCATGGTTTTCTTTTGCAAGAAACAATAAAAAGATATAAATACCGGTAAATAATTGTATTAAGAGGTATAATTATGATCGGTAATTTAACATTTGATTCTATATGCGAAATGGTTATTAATGAAGCACGCAATAAGTATCCTTATATTGAGATAGGGGATAAAGCGCGTGAAGATGCAAAGAATATGTTAACACCAGAAGAAAATGAGTTTTATTCAATTTCTATTCCACGTACTGTTGTTAGAGGAATGCGCATTAAAAAATATAAAGATGATCCGAATCTAGGACCAGCAGAGCTTGATGCTCCTATATCAGATAGTGATTCACCTTTTGTACGTCATTATAAAGAACTATATAAGTCTCGAGTTGATATGTATAGAACTGTTCTTTTAAATATCAAATATTTGATCAATAATTTACCAACAAATCCTAGTACAGGAGAACAGGCAACCGGCCTTAAAATGAATGAATTATTTGCAACCAGCGTTTCGCCTCAATATAAAGTTACTAAATTACAGATGAACCAATTTAAGAATTTTATGTCAGGGTTATATAAACAAACAAAAATGCTTACATGGGACGCAGCTACAGATGAATTTGTTCCTGGTGGTACAGATGTATCTGAAGAACCAATTTCACAAAAAGTAGAAGATCCTTTAGATAATATAGATGATGCTCGTGCTGAAGACCTTCCAGATGACGTTGAAGTATCTGTCCCCGATGAAGATGAAGACATGTGGGGTGGCGAACCTAAATACGATGATGAAGGTAATATTGTAGATGATAGTGACGATAATGGCGAAGGATATGGTTTTATAAGTAAAAAGAAACGAACATCAGATGACGACGAGCCGGAAGGCTATGGTACCGATATATACAAAGATATGGGATTGGATGATGATTATTGGGAGTCCTGATTATGAATTTTAAACAATTATGCGAAAATTTTAATGTATATAAATCTGTAAAAAGGGAATATTATCCGCGGCAAATTAAATTTAGTCCTAAATTTTTATCTGCCGTATCAGAAGAATATAAAAGACAACAATTAGAAGAAGATACTGGAATTAATAACCACCGGGCTAAATTTATAAAGGCATTAAATTTTCATTTACGTCAAATTGATACCGGCCAAATAAACGAAGAGACACAAGAACAAAAAATTAAAAAACAACGCAGAGAGCACAAAAACTTTTTACGAAAACATAAATCAGAAGTAAAAAATGTGTTAAAAAGAAATGTGAATAGAGACTGTTAATGGAATTAGGATATAATTATTTAAACACCGCTTTCACAGGAACAGTATCACCTAATCTATCTGGAAATGATTTGTTTCCTATATTGCCCGAGGATCGCGGAGTAGCACAAAAAACCGCTGATGTTGAATTTAAAAGTCCTTTTAACGATGTTGATTAATTTTTAATCTTGTTTTTGCTTCGATACCTTCAAAACTATTGTCTATAATAAATTTATTAGATATTTCATTAATTTCAAAATTTATACATATATCATTAAAATCTTTATATTTTTTTAGCTTTTCGGGCCAAATAAATACTCTTTCTCCCCTATCAATTAATTCCATTGTTTTTTCTTTACTGGCTTTATCTATTATTTGATTGTCTAATACCCAAATTTGTTTATAAAGATTATAACGTTGCAATATCTGTTTTTGAATATTTGTTAAATGTAAGCCACAGATAGCTACACCGTTTACAGTAAACATACTATCTATTGGTCCTTCAAAAATGAATATATAGTCCCTATTAGAATCTATATTATTAATACCATATATCCGTTTATCCGAGTTAAGTTTTGATAGATATTTTGGTCTATTATCATTTAAATCTTCAGGCATTACAGCTCGTGTTTGATAGAATCTAATTTGATTATCATCATCATAAAATGGAATACATAATCTATTTTTATGTACTTTATCTTTTAATGATACCCATAATGTTTTAGGCCGGTTGATGGCAAGATTTAAACGACGTTGCTGTATTATCTTTAAACATTGTTGCACCGCTGTATTTTGTGAATAATAATTAACCTGGTTTGGGTCTAATAGATTTATACTATCTTCAGGTAAAGTTCCAAAGTCAACTTTTTTAATTTGTGTTTGGGGTTCAATTATATCATCTATTGAATATCCAAACTCATTAATTTCAGTCATTATATCTTTATATGATAATCCACAAACTTGCTGTATCCATGTCATTGGTGTCCATCCACGGTTACAATTATGGCAATAAAAATATCCTTCATCTGCCATAAAATAGCCGCGTTTCTTTTTTCCCGCACTTTTGCCTTCATTGCATATTGGGCATTCAAAATTATAAACGCCAACTCGGTGCTTTAATTTTGTGGGTCGTTTGGTATGTTGTCTAATTTTTACTATTATATATTCTGTGGGAATTACCATGTATATTATTATACATTAGAAATAAGAAGATACAATATGTTATTTGATATTTATATGTTGTATTATTGTCTGTATTTCTTCTGGTTTCAATTTTTTCAATTGGTCAAGAATACTTTGTTGAGTACTAGATAATTGAGCGCGCTGTTCAGAATTGGAAGCCTGCTGATTATATACACCAGTATTACCAGATGTATTCATACCTATTAACTGGGGTGCTGTATGTTTTAAAAGAGATCGGGAAACATCTTGCCAGTTTAAATTTCTTAATTCAGTGTATCCGTCATCCCCATCAGAGAATTGATCAGTGTTAATTATGTCTGCATTATTATTGTCCCGGTTTTGATTGTCTTGATTTTGGTTGTTCTGCACATTATCTTTTTCTTTAAGAACAATTTGAGAACGGATGGAATTTATCACTAATTTATCAAATAAAGAGTTATTTATAAATTTTTGAAATGATTCATTTGTAACATTACTGGATGGAGTTGTTTTCATAAGTGTGTCCTTTATACTATTTATACATTCATCGCGTATTTTCTGTTCGGCTTCTTGTAAATATGTCATAATAAATTTGATACCATCATCTTTCCAACGACATGATATTTCATTATTGTTTTCTTTACGTCCAACAAGACCTATAGTATTGTTGATAGCGCGCATTATAACATTGATATCATTAAATTCATTTTCACCCATTAATTTAATTGAAGGTACCAAAATTTTATACGTTTGTATATTATAACTATTTTGAATATATTTAGTAAGAGAAAATACGGTACCTGTAACTTGTCTACCTATTGTTATTAATATGTTATCGGGAGGCTTTACATCCCATAAATTTTTAGCCATATCAATAGCATAGCTATTATATGTATCATATATTACTTGTGTTATATTATTTATAAATGCTTCGGATGTTATATTTAAATAGTTTATTTTGTTGTCTTTCATATTATTGACAATAGCAAACATAATGAATAAATCGCGGCATGTACCTTTTATTAATATTCTAGCTTTCGGCTTTACATATTTTTGAATTGGCTCATTAAAATATTTTTGTTTAAAGCATTCAAAAAAGGTTCCAAATACAAATTCTGCGGTGCTGTTTCCAAAACTTCTCATTGAATGTATCATGCTTATTGCTGCAGTTCCCACCATTTGGGCTTGAGTCCCACCTTCTTTAGCAACTTTACCCACTGAGCTCATTTGATTTATCATTGCTTTCATTAATGGGTCGTGTTCCATTTCACCATTATTCCCTTGTTGTATTTCTGCAGCTCTATTAAAATTTCTATAAACGGCTAAATTCCTCATATTTTGTATACTTTGGGAATAAGCATTTAGTGGAACAGTTTGTATAACAGCGTGTGTTTGCCGCGGTAATTTTTTTAGTTCGTCTATATCACTGTCGTTAATAAATTTATGATTATACGCAGAATAATAATTTTGTTTTATTTTTTCTGGTAATGTTGTAAACCATTTTTCTTCCCACCAGTTCATTTAACTTTAATCCCCTGTTCCAGTTTTTGATAAAATTGCACGGTTTATAGGCCCCGATATTTTATGTGATATATCTCGTCCAGTGCTTTTAAGGCTATTAAGCATATCTGATACACCGACTAAATTTACTAAATCGTCTGTTAGATCTAAAACAAAACCTGTTATATTATCAACCCATTTTTCTATTTCAGACCCCATATTTTTTCCGCCATCAGGGCCTATAATCATTACACCCATATTATTAACAGGGAATAATAATTTTAAAAGAAAAGGTTTGTATTTATTTAAATATTTAATAATTAACAGTAAAATTTTAAATGGCATTTGGGCCGATTTCATCCACATAGTACCAATAAGATTGATAATACCCGTAATTATGGCATAACCTACACC
>Ga0255343_1001297_pt1 | contig 34116 bp, 47 predicted proteins | sample wastewater_treat_4_FD_192413 | JGI IMG/M metagenome (GOLD analysis project Ga0255343, IMG submission 192413) | Wastewater microbial communities from Lulu Island WWTP, Vancouver, Canada - plant16 | ecosystem: Engineered > WWTP > Wastewater > Unclassified | place: Canada: Vancouver, British... | reverse complement strand
ATGATAGTGGAATTACCAAAGAACAAGTCGAAGAAGTAGTCACATTAAAAGGGCATTATCCAAGTGGCACAAAACTTGAAGATTATAAGGAAGATTTCATTACTCGTTGGATTATTCCAAATTTCAAAAAGATTGTAGAAACAATCAAATCTAATAATGGAGGAAATAACTAATTATGGAAAATACAGTAAACAATCAAAACATGGTCATGGATTGGAATGACTCTATTGAAAATGATGGTCAAGAGTTCGTTCTTTTACCAGAAGGTGACTACAACTTTACAGTAACAAACTTTGAACGTGGAAGATTCCCTGGTGGACAAAAAGTCCCAGCTTGTAACAAAGCAGGAATTACTATTCAAATTGAAACAAATGTAGGTATTGCTATTGTTAAATTCGACTTATTACTTTATCGCTCACTTGAATGGCGTATTAGTTCATTCTTTAGATGCATAGGTCAAAAGAAGAGTGGCGAAAAGTTAGTTATGAATTGGAACACTGTAGTTGGATCAAAAGGTAGAGCCCATATCAAACAAAGAGTTTATACCAACAATTATGGCGAAGATAAAACTGTTAACGATTTAGATAGATTTATTGATTTCAAACCTGAGTATTTTGAAAAAGGTATGGTCAATGAAATCGAAATTAGTGACGCAGACCTTCCATTCTAATGAGGTGATTCACTATGGTAGATTTAAGACCTTACCAAGTGAATGCAATTACAGCTGTATCTAGTGAATTTGAAAAGGGGCATAATCATACTTTGGTTGTGCTCCCTACAGGTACAGGCAAGACTATTGTATTTGCTAAAGTAATTGAAAAAGACGTACTAAATGGAAAACGTGCTCTTATTCTTGCTCATAGAAGTGAATTATTAGACCAAGCATCAGATAAATTAAAGATGGCTTGTGGCTTAGATACTTCACTTGAAAAAGCCGAATCAACAAGTGTCGGTAGTTTTGCACCTGTCACTGTTGCATCAGTTCAAACATTATGCCAAGAAAAAAGACTCACACAATTTCCTCATGATTATTTCGATTTAATAGTAGTGGATGAAGCTCATCACAGTATGAGTGATTCATATCAAAGAATCCTTCAATATTTCGATACTGCCAAAGTTCTAGGTGTTACTGCAACTCCTGATAGAGCAGATCAAAAAAATCTAGGACAATTCTTTGATTCAAAGGCGTTTGAATATACGTTGAATCAAGCAGTAAGAGAGGGCTACTTAAGTCCTGTAAAAGCTCAAATGATACCTCTTGAATTAGACATTAACAATGTCGGAATTTCAAACGGTGATTATGCTGTTGGAGATATTGGTAATGCACTAGAACCATACTTAAACAAAATAGCACTTGAAATGCTTAATTATTGTAAAGGTAGAAAGACTGTTGTTTTCTTACCTTTGGTAAAAACATCTCAAAAGTTCTGCGAATTATTAAACTTACACGGATTTCGTGCAGCTGAAGTTAATGGTAATTCAAAGGATAGAGAAGAGATATTAAATGACTTTGAAAATGGCGAACTTGATGTTCTTTGTAACAGTATGCTTTTAACGGAAGGATGGGATTGTCCCTGTGTTGATTGCATCATTGTTTTAAGACCTACAAAAGTTCGTAGTTTATATCAACAAATGGTCGGTAGGGGTATGCGTTTATATCCAAACAAAACTGAATTATTACTTTTAGATTTCTTATGGATGACTGAACGTCACGATCTATGTAGACCTAGTGCATTAATTTCAAAAGATGATGAAATCGCAAAACGCATCGACAAGAAGATGATGGATAAGGTTTCTGGTATCGATTTAATTGATGCTGAAGATGAAGCTGAAAACGATGTAATTAAAGAAAGAGAAGATGCACTTGCACGTGAACTTGAATCAATGAAAAGAAAGAAAAGACAACTTGTTGATCCAATTCAATATGCCCTTTCTATTGCAGCTGAGGACTTAGCTAATTATCAGCCTACATTTGCTTGGGAGTGCGGACCTGCAAGTCAAAAACAACTCGAATATCTAGAAAAACACGGCATTTTTGCTGAACAAATAGAAAACGCAGGTATGGCATCTCTTTTAATTGAAAAGTTAAAGAATAGACAACTTGAAGGTTTAGCAACACCTAAACAAATTAGATTCCTAGAAAAATATGGATTCTACCATGTTGGTCTTTGGAGTTTTGAAGATGCAAGTAAGATGATTACTCGTATTTCACTTAATAATTGGTTCTTACCTAGAGGTATAGATCCACAACAATATCAACCTAATTAAGGAGATGCTTTATGGACAAAAACAATATTTTAGAAGCTTTAGAATATATCAATGTTTCCGATTTATCTTATCAAGAGTGGATTAATGTTGGATTTGCTCTAAAAGCTGAAGGTTATGATGTTTCCATTTGGGACAATTGGTCTAGAAATGACAAACGTTATAAAGAAGGCGAATGTCAAAGAAAATGGAATAGTTTTCAAGGATCATCAAATCCAATTACAGGTGCATCTATAGTTCAAATGGCTAAAGATAGGGGTTTTGCTCCTATCTCATTTGAAGGTGATGGACTTATGGATTGGGATGATGTAATCGAATACGATGGGAATGGGGTAACTTATGAAGTCCCATCTTCATTATCACCAAGTGAACAACTTATTAAATATCTTGAGACTTTATTTGAACCTGATGAATTAGTCGGCTTTGTTACTAATGACGTATGGCAAGATAAAGATGGTAAATGGATGCCTTCAAAAGGAGTCTATGATAGAACTCGTGATGAATTAATAGAATCAATCAAAAAGAATCCTACTGATTTAGGAGCTACTATTGGTGATTGGAAAGAAGAATGTGGTGCTTGGATTAGATTCAACCCTGTAGATGGAAGTGGTGTTAAAAATGAAAACATCACTAGATTTACTTATGCATTAGTCGAAAGTGATGAAATGCCAATAAGTGAACAAGATGCTATTTATAGAAAACTTGAACTTCCTATCGCAACACTTACTCATTCTGGTGGTAAAAGCCTACATGCAATTATTAGAGTTGATGCTAAAGATGCAGATGAATATCGTAAAAGAGTTAACTTTCTCTATGACTTTTTAGAAAAGAATGGACTCAAAATCGATAAACAAAATCGCAATCCTAGTAGATTATCAAGAATGCCTGGTGTCACTAGAAATGGCGTAGAACAAACCTTAATTACTACAAATATCGGTCGCAAATCCTGGATAGAATGGCTTGACTATGTTGAAGGGGCAACTGATGAATTACCTCCATTAACTTATTTATCCGATGAACTTATTGATCCTCCAGCATTACCTAAAGAGTTAATTCAAAACATACTTAGATGTGGACATAAAATGCTTATCTCAGGTTCGAGCAAAGCAGGTAAGTCATTCCTTCTAATGGAACTATGTGTTGCATTGTCTGAAGGAACTAAATGGATAGGATTTCAATGTAAAAAATCAAAAGTTCTTTATGTGAATTTGGAAATTGATAGACCAAGTTGCATCAATCGTTTCATTGAAATTTATAAGGCACTTGGAATAAAACCAAAGTATGCACAAGATATAGTTATTTGGAATCTTCGTGGACACGCAGTTCCTTTAGATAAACTAGTACCTAAACTTATTAGAAGAGTTATTAATCAACAATATGATGCTGTTATCATTGACCCTATTTATAAAGTAATTACAGGTGATGAAAACAATGCATCTGAAATGGGACAATTCTGTAATCAATTTGATAAGATTTGTACTCAAACTGGATGTTCAGTTATTTATTGTCATCATCATAGCAAAGGTGCTCAAGGTTCTAAAAAGGCAATAGACCGTTCTAGTGGAAGTGGTGTTTTTGCTAGAGACCCTGATGCAATTTTAGATATGGTTCAACTTAATGCAGATGAGGATTTCCTACTTGAAAATGCTGATTCAGTAAATTCTACTGCATGGCGTGTTGAGACATCACTTAGAGAATTCCCTATTTGTAAGCCAATCAACATTTGGTTTGAATATCCTATTCATAAAGTTGATGAACATAACTTATTAGTTAAGACAGTAGTTGATGGTAGCAAAGAAGCTAATTTGACTAAATCTGCAAAAAGAAAACAAACACCTGAATCAAGAAAAGAAGAGTTTGATGATGCTTTTAATTTCTTGTCAGCTGGTGGAAATGAATGTGACTTTGACCTTCTTATGGAACAGTTAGACCTAAAAGAAAGAGCCCTTCGTCAAAGAATATACGAATACAAAGATGAGTATTCTTACTCAAAAGGTAAGGTATATAAAGGTGGTGGCAACAATGATTAGGCAACTGGCAAATAGGAAAAAATGCCAATTTTGTGCTGGGTGGCAAAAAGGAAGAAAAATCCTATCTGCCAATGCCAGGCAAATTGGTAAAAATTTAAAAAATCTATACTCTAGAACTGGCATCAATTCGGTCATTGGACAAATAGGGTATATTTATATATACCCATTTGCCAATGCCAATTTGCCAGCTAGATCGTGCGAGGAGCAAGGCAAAGAAAACAAAAGAAAGTTGGAGGTTGCCAGAACATGAAAATATTTCTACTAATGGATCCACCAACTGTTACTGCTCAAGAACGTAAGGTAGTAGTTGTTAGAAGAAAGCCAATCTTCTATAAACCTGAGAATGTTCAAAAAGCACAAAACGAAATCATCAAATACTTAAAACCCTTTAAACCAAAAGAACCTATGAATGGTCCACTTGAATTAAAGGTGACTTGGTTATTTCCTAGAGGCAAAACTCACAAGCATATGGAATGGCGAGTAACAAAGCCTGATACCGATAATCTTGAAAAGATGCTAAAGGACTGTATGACTCATTTAGGATTTTGGAAAGATGATAGTCAAGTTGTAAAAGAAACTTGTGAAAAGAAATGGAGTGATGAACCAACAGGAATTTCAATTCAAGTTGAGATACTAGATAAAATCGCAAAGGAGGAAAAGGCATGACAAAGATTGAATACTTATCGCAAGTGTATAAGTTACAACTCAAAATTGATAAAAAGAAAATACGTGCAGAAGAGTACGAGCGTTTGTCTATGTCAATCCCTGGTCCAAACTATGACCAACCTGTAGTAGATAAAACTAGAAGTCTTGAAGCTCCATTTGTTAAGTGGATTGGAAAACTTATAGATATCCAAAAAGAAATCGAAGAGTTAGAAAAGAAACTTGATGTTCTTAAAGCGGAAGTGATAGGCGTTATTGAAACTTTGGAAAATGAAGATTATAAAAATGTTCTAGCCCTTAGATATATTAGTTGTCTAACTTGGGGTGAAATTTGTGACAAATTATATATCTCGCTTTCAACAGTAAAAAGATGGCATCAAAATGCACTTGATTTGATAAAAATCGAGCAAAGGTCTTGACATTTCCGGGGGGGGGGGGTAAAATATTTATAGGGTGATTTGAATGAAAAAAATAATGGCTTTTTTAAGTTCTTTACTAATAATTTTAGGTTTAACTGGATGTTCCAAACAAGGAGCTATTAGTTCAGTTAGTGCAACTGGAACAAAAGTATTGTTGGGTATGATTGGAGATCAAGCATCCGCCTCTTGTAATTTTACTTTTACTATTACTTTGAATAGTGATGAATATGATGGTAAATCATTACATAATGTTATTAAGTATCATGAGGGTAGACGTTATGGATCTACCATTTACGATGGAAATGTAACTGTTAGTGGAACTTCTTATACTATTAGTTTTTCAAAGACAATTGAATGGCAAGGTGGAGAACTAGTAAAGGGAAACGAAAAAGATTATAAAATTTATGTTTCTTATAATGGCGAAGAAATCGGTCAGTATGGTTTTAATGCTAGTTTACAGGATATAAGAGATTGGTAAAGAAAGGAGCATAATTATGGGAAGACATACAACACTAGGATGGTCAAATGTCGCTAAGTCGTGGAGAGAAGCTTATAATTCTTGCCACGAAGGTGACGATTTTTCTAAAGTTAGGGCAATTGCTGGTGCACCTGATGAAGTTTTAAATCTTGGTGAGTCTATTCTTTATACTTATGTATCAGAAGAATGGAAAGGATTTCTCAGAGGCGGCACAATTGTTAGAAAAATGCAATTTGTTGTTAAAGAAGGAAAAATCGTATCTAAGTCAGGTCAAAATTTAGATAGAATGGCTGGATAATATGGAGTTTAAAAAGTGTAATGCTTGTGGAAAAACACTGATTGATGAAAATAAAAAATGTCCTTATTGTGGATCTTCAAGTTTTACAGAATTAACTCAAGATTCTTTAGAAACTTTAAACAGGGAAAAAACTGAAGATTACAATAAAACAAGAACAGAAGGTTCAATTGGGTTAGGAATAATTCTTGGACTTTTTCTTGGTTTTCTAGGCTTTATTATTTCTTGCATTTCAATTCAAGGAAAAGAAAACGGAAAAACAATAAAAGGAACAGTTATAGGTGTATTGATTCGATGTGCTCTTGTACTGATAATTGTTTTTTCAACTATTTAAAAATGAACCGCTATGAACCATTGTGAACCATAGTAATCACAAGGGTAGTGTGATATCATTATAATAGGCGAAAGCTATAAAAAATTAAGCTCATAGGGAGTGATCCTTGTGGGCTTTTTTCATGCCTAGAAGGAGTTGACACAATGTTAGATGTTATTGAACTTTTTTCTGGCATAGGGGCTCAAAGAAAAGCACTTGAAGATGCAAGTATTAATCATAATGTGGTAGCAATCAGTGAAATTGATGAATTCGCATTAAAAGTGTATGAATCCTTATACGGAAAAACTGATAACTTAGGTGATATTGCTAAAATTGAAAAACTACCTAAAGCTGATCTATGGACTTATTCGTTTCCTTGTACTGATATTTCATTAAGCGGACGAATGCATGGTTTAGAAAAAGGTAGTGGTACAAGTTCATCTCTTCTTTGGGAAGTTCAAAGATTATTGGAAGTTTCTAAAGAAAAAGGTGAGTTGCCTAAGTTCTTATTGCTAGAAAATGTAAAAAATCTAGTATCAAAAAAATTCAAACCATACTTCGATGAATGGTGCAAATATCTAGAAAATCTAGGGTATAAAAATTTCTATAAAGTGATGAATAGCAAATGCTATGGCGTTCCTCAAAATAGGGAACGCATTTTTTTACTCTCGATTCTGGATGAAAGTGCAACATTTGAATTTCCTAGTGAGTTTGAATTAAAAACAAAACTCGGTGATTTGTTAGAACCTAGTGTAGATGAAAAGTACTTCTTAAGTGAAAAACTTATAACTTGCTTTTCTTCTATGAAGAATCGAAACGGATTAATTCGTGGATTAAGATTCAGACCTAGAAACAAAACCGATGAGTATGCATGGACAATCACAACTTGTCCTGGAAGTAGAGCAACTGACACTTTTATCATTGAACCTTTAGATTCCAAATTTAAAGAAGATTCAATCCTAGTGCCACAAGCTACTAAAGAAGGTTACGCAGTAGCACATGTTGGTGATGGTATTTATACCAATAGATGTGAAAGTAAAAGAGGAGTGGTTCAAAGAAACAAGATTCCTACTTTAAAAACATCTCCAAACGACATAGCTGTTGTAGTTGATGATAAAGACGATGTGATTTCAATTAGAAGACTTACTCCAAGAGAATGTTGGAGACTTATGGGTTGGAAAGATGAAGACATCGATAGGGCTTTTAAGTCAAACGTATCTGATACTCAACTTTATAAAATGGCTGGTAATTCCATAGTTGTTAACTGCTTAACTGAAATATTTAAAAAGTTAAAGGAGGAAAAATTATGGGATGAGTAAAAAAGGTCGTAGAGATATCTATGAAGTTTGGAAAGACTCAGGCGATTTGCCTAGAATAATCGAGTTTATTAAAGATTGCTCTAGAAAACTAATCTCACAAACTGAAATGTGCAAATATCTCGGAATTGAAGATGAGACTTTTTGTAGACTCAAGAAAAGACATCCTGACTTAGCAGATGCTCAAAAGGATGCAAAGTTAAATCTTAAAAAGGATTTATGCGATGCCTTACTTAAAAAGGCATTAGGTTATGAAACTGTAGAAGAAGAACAGTTTATTGAAGATGGTGGAAAAGGTAAAGAACAAAAACGTAAGATTCATAGAATCAAAAAGCAAGTTCCTGCCGATTATAAATCCATCGTTTATTTATTGACTAAACATTTTGGAATTGAATATAGCGAACGCTATGAAGAAATGTTAATCACTCAAAAGAAATTAGAGGCATCAAAGGAGGAATGGGATAATGGCGAATCTAATGATAGTACAGAAGAAGATTAGTGATTTAAAAGCTTATGAAAACAATCCAAGAAACAATGATGCAGCTGTTGATGCAGTAGCAAATTCAATCAAGTCTTTTGGGTTCAAAGTTCCTGTTATTATCGATAAAGATAATGTCATTGTTTGTGGTCATACAAGGGTTAAAGCTTGTGAGAAACTTGGTATTGATGAAGTTCCATGTGTTATTGCTGATGATCTAACTGAAGACCAAATTAAAGCCTTTAGGCTTGCTGATAACAAAACTGCTGAATTAGCAGAATGGGACTTTTCTAAATTGGAAGAAGAAATGAAATTCATTGATATGGATTTGAGCCAATTTGGATTTGAAGATTTAGAAAAAGAACTTGAAAGAGATGTCCTTGAAGATGAGTTTGATGAAAATGAACCTTTACCAGAAAATCCATACTCAAAGAAAGGTGATATCTTCCTTTTAGGAAAGCACCGTCTTATGTGTGGAGATTCAACTATAAGTGAAGATGTAAATAAATTAGTCGATGGAAACCAAATCGACATGATTTTTACTGATCCACCCTACAATGTTGACTATGAAGGTTCTACAGGAATGAAAATTCAAAATGACAAACAAAAAGATGATGATTTCCATAAATTTTTATTAGATGCATTTACAAATATGGCAAATGTAATAAAACCTGGTGGATCAATCTATTGTTGTCATGCCGATACTGAAGGACTCAACTTTAGAACTGCATTTAAAGAAGCTGGATTCAAACTTGCTGAATGTTTAGTTTGGGTAAAGAACTCCTTAGTTCTTGGAAGACAAGATTACCATTGGAGACATGAACCAATCTTGTATGGTTGGAAAGAAGGTGCAGGTCATTATTTTGTTGATGATAGAACTCAAGATACGGTTTGGGAATATAACAAGCCAAAAGCAAATGACTTACATCCAACAATGAAACCATTAGAGCTAGTTGGTAAAGCAATTAAGAACTCAAGTAAAAAAGGAGAGAATGTTCTCGATTTATTTGGTGGTTCTGGTTCAACTCTAATCGCAAGTGAGCAAATTGAAAGAAACTCATATTTAATGGAACTAGATGAGAGATATGTCGATGTTATTGTTAAGAGATATTTGAGATTCATTCAATCATATAATGATTGCTACTTAATCCGAGATGGCGAGAAAATAGCACTCAAAGATATACCTGATTACAAAGTCGAATTTACTGACTTAGTCGAAGGTTAGAATCAATTAAATCAGCAAAACGCTGCTTAAGGAGGAAAAATGAAAATTTTAACTAGTGAAGCTGTATTCAAAGGACACCCTGATAAAATTTGTGATCAGATTAGTGATGCTATTTTGGATGAATGCTTAAAAGAAGATAAAGGCTCAAGAGTTGCCGTTGAAACTCTTATTAAAAATGACCTTATTGTTATTGCAGGGGAAATTACGACAACAGCCAATGTTGATTATAAAAAGACTGCAATAAAGGTCTTAGAAGATTTAGGCTATGACAATTTAGATAAGTTTAGATTTGTTATTGAAGTTTCAAAACAAAGTTCTGATATTGCTCTTGGAGTTGATAAGGATGGTGCAGGAGACCAAGGAATTATGTATGGTTATGCAACCGATGAAACTCCAGAACTAATGCCAATTCCAATTGTCCTAGCAAGAAAGATAGCACTCCGAATGGATGAGTTATCTAAATCATTTAAAGATAAGTTTGGTACTGATGGTAAGTGTCAAGTTTCAGTTGCTTATGATAAAAACGATGTTCCAACAAAAGTAACTACTGTCATTGTTTCTCAGCAAACAAGTCTAGGAACTCATAGAGATTTTTACGAACCTTTTATTATTAAAGAGTGCGTAAAGAAAGTAATCCCTGAAAACCTAATTGATGACAAAACAGTTATTTTAGTTAATCCAACTGGTGAGTTTACAAAAGGTGGTGCTTATGCCGATAGTGGACTTACAGGAAGAAAGATTATATGTGACACCTATGGTGGCATTGGTCGTCATGGTGGAGGAGCATTTTCTGGAAAAGATGTCTCAAAGGTTGATAGATGTGCCGCTTACTATGCAAGATATGTAGCAAAAAATATAGTTGCTAGTGGTCTTGCTAAAAAGTGTGAAGTTCAAGTTGCTTATGCAATTGGAATCGACAAACCTGTAGCATTAAACATTGATACCTTTGGAACAAGCAAAGTTTCAAATGATGAATTAAAAGATGCCGTTTCTTTATTCTTTAATTTCAAACCAAAAGGAATCAAGAATGACATAATCACTGATGACATTTGTTATTACGATTTAGCAAAGTATGGTCATGTTGGTAGAAGTGATATTCAAGTCCCTTGGGAAAGAACCAATAAAGCTTATATCTTAAAAGCCTATTTCAAACATAGAAATGGAAAACGAAAGACAAGCAATTAAAAGGTTCTATCGCAGTGATAGGTGGAAGATAGCAAGAGCAATAAAGATTGCAGCTGCTTGTGGACTTTGTGAGAAGTGTGGTAAACCTGGAAACGAAGTCCATCATAAGATTCATCTAACACCGCAGAATATTAATGATCCAAACATTGCTATCAATCAAGACAACCTTATTTTGCTTTGTAATGAATGCCACAACAAAGAACACGGAAGGTTTGAAGGTAAAAGAGAGTACGAATTTGATTGTGACGGAAACTTAATAAAGAAATAACCTGCCCCCTGGGGTAGCATCAAAAAGTTTTCAAGCAGTACCGTTCGCCCCCACCTCCAAAATACGTGAGGCAAAAATTTTAGAAAACTGAAAATTTGAAAACCAAGCACAAAAGCCCCTGTGAGCCCGACATTTGCCCACTGTTGGTTTTTGTGCTTTTACTTTGATGAAAACTCGTGTCTATAAAACCAACGAAAATTGGCGAAATACCGAAAGGTTTTACTATAGTAAAAATTGTATCAAAATTGTTTCTCTAATAACTTGATATAATCGCCTAAAAGAGTGATGTATATATGTGCAAGGAGGAGTGCAAAACTATGCAAAGAAAATCATTAAGATATTGGATTCAAGCATTATTAAATGGTGACTATGAATCCCCAGATCGTAAAACTCAAATCGAAGCTGGATGGTACGATTGGTTCTGCAAAGATTCATCACTTAAAGCAAAGACTTATAAGTTAGGTGGAGTGGTAAAACAAATAAAAGATGGTGGCAAAGTAAATTTAGATAAGACTTATGTTTTCTTTAAAAACAACTGCCCACTAGATGGACCACTTTATGATGACTTTAGAATTTGCGATATAGAAACTGGCAATGTTCAATTTACTATTCAATTCGACTGTTGTTGGAACGAAAAGAAATACTCGGTTTATGGTAGAACACCAGATGGTGAATTCCATAGTGAAAAACCTATCTTTGAAACCGACTCAAGAAAAGAACTTGTTAAATGGTTAAATTCAAGTTGGGAGGAACCTTTATGTTATTAGTTACTGAAGGCAAGTACAAAATCAATCAATTAGGTTATAACAAAAAGACCTCCGAATATGTTTATTTCCATAAAGGAAAAGAAATCTGGAGGGAAAAAGGTGACGACAGTTTGCTTAATTATTTTAATTCTCTACGTGAGAGCTATTCATGTATCAACGAAGAAGAAATAGCGAAGTTTCCAATCTATAAAAAATACGAGGAGTCATGCGATGAATTTGAAAGAAAAGAACGTAAGTTATGGTGACAAAATAAGAATCATCAATATGCTAGATGAACCTCAATATAAAGGTAAAGAAGGCATTGTTGAATTTGTAGATGATATTGGTCAGATTCATGGAACTTGGGGTGGATGTGCAATCATTCCAGAAAACGATGAATTTGAAATTATTAGCCACGCAAGTGAATCAAGAAAAGCACTCTATAGAAAATGTGACCAGACTCAAACTAGCAAAGCTGGAATTGATAAGTTGGTTGAATATTACTTGAATTCACTAAAGTGGGATGAAAAACAAGCATGTGATTATGCTTTGACTTTATTTGAAAATGGAACTATCGACCAAATCAAAGTCCTAGGTAAGGATGGCAAGGAAATATGAGATGTTCAATTTGTGGCAAAGAAATAAAAGGTCGTGGCAACAGTCCTTATCCAATTCCTGGAGGCAAATGTTGTGATGAATGTAACTATAGAGTAGTTGTACCAGTTAGAGTTTTTCTAAACTCCATAGAAAAAGGCGATGTAGCAATTCTAATTAAACCAAAGGGAGTGATTGAAAATATCAAGGTTACTGAACCTTTAACTCTAGAACAACTACAAGCAGCTGTTGAAGGCTACATAGCAATAACCCCTAGTCCAATTGAGAACTACATATTTGTAGTAAATGAAGAAGGAAAACTTAAGGGGCTACCATTTAATAAAATAGTTTACTTACTATTTGGAACTGAATTTGTAGGCAATGTGCTAGTGGTTCATAAACAGTGGGTTGAGTAAACAAAGGTTCAAAGAACCTTAAGAGTCCGAAAGGGCTCTTTTTAAGTTATGGAGGAAACTAATGAATGAAAATGTAAGCAAAGAATATAAAAGACTAAAAGGTTTATTCAAAGATGTGGATGAATCTAAAACAAGTCTTATAGATGAACTTCTTAAAAAAGCTGCTTTCCTTAAAGTAGAGTTAGATGACTTGGAATACAACATTAGGAAATATGGTGCTATTCAAAGGTCTAATAAAGGAAATGTGCGTGAATCTATTTACTACAAATCCTACCTATCAACAGTCAATGTTTATCAAGGAATCATCAAAACTTTAAATACGATTATGGGTAAGAATGTAATTGATGGTGATGATGATTTTGATGAGTTCTTAAGAAGAGCAAATGGCTAACTATTTACTTGAATACTACAACGAAATTCAAAAAGGAAACATTGTAGTTGGTGAGGAATTAAAAACAGTTCTTGATGGTTTGGTTAAAGACCTAGATGATGATAGGTTCATCTTTGACGAAAAACCAGGACAATTAAGAATTGAGTTCATTGAAACATTTTGTAAACATACAAAGTCACCATTTAATGGACAACCATTCATTTTGGAACTTTGGGAAAAAGCAATCCTACAAGTTGCTTATGGTTTCAAATATAAAGATTCCAATTTAAGAAGATTCAATGAAGTGCTATTACTTATTGCTCGTAAGAATGGCAAAACAACATTTGTTGCAGGTATTGATTTAGCAGAGTTTTTCTTATCACAAGGTGGAGTTGATATTGTTTGTGCTAGTAACACTAACGATCAAAGTGGAATCTTGTTTGAAGAGATAAACAATATGAGAGAACATTCTCAAGCTTTATCAAAACCTTCTAGGAGTAGAAAAAACATCTTTTATATCTACTCACCAAAGAGCAAAAACAAAATAAAGAAACTTTCTGGGCAATCAAGAAACTTGGATGGTTTCAATATTGAAGTTGGATGTATTGATGAAGTGCATCAAATGACGGACTCAAAAGTCTATGATGCCATCAAACAATCTCAATCAACTAAAAAAGAACCACTGATTTTTATTATCACAACTGAAGGTAATGTAGTCGGTGGCTTTTTAGATAAAAAACTTGAGTATTGCAGAAAGATGATTAAAGGCGAGATTAAGGATGAAAGAGTCCTACCTTGGCTTTACACCCAAGATGATGAAAAGGAAATCTACCAAGACAAAAAGTCATGGCAAAAAAGTAATCCTTCCATAGGAACTGTTAAAACCTATTCGTATCTTGAAGACATTATGAACAAAGCTAAAAACGATTTATCAACTAGACTTACGATGCTTTGTAAAGATTTTAATATCAAGCAACTTGAAAGTGGTTCTTGGTTATCGTTTGATGATTTGAATAATGAAGAGCATTACTCATTAGAAGAATTGAGAGATTCATATGCAGTTGGTGGTGTTGACCTTTCTTCAACTACTGACCTTACAGCTGCAATTCTCTTAATTGAAAAGGATAAGAAGAAATATGTGATTCCACACTTCTTTATGCCAAGCGATGTTTTAGAAAAAAGAATTGAAGAAGATTCAGTTCCTTATGACATATGGGTAAAGAAAGGTTACTTAACTTTATCGGATGGAAGTCAAAATGATTTCTCAAAAGTTACTGATTGGTTTAAAGAGATGGTTGAAACATATAATATTCGACCTTTATGGGTTGGCTATGATCCATGGAATTCTAGGTATTGGGTAGATGAAATGGATGATGCTGGATTCAATATGGAAAAAGTAAGACAAGGAGTATTTACCTTATCTGAACCAATGAAGCAATTAGAAGCTGACCTTAAAAATCACATAGTTATCTATGATAACAATCCAATACTTAAATGGTGTTTAGCAAATACACAAGCAAAGGTTGATGTTAATGGAAATATCCAACCATGCAAACTTAATAGTAAATATAAAAGGATTGATGGTGCAGTTGCTTTAATAATTGCTTATTCAGTGTTAAACACATTTAAAAAAGATTATGAAACAATGCAAAGTTAGGAGGTAATTCAATGTGGCTATTTAAACGAAAACATAAAAAAGTTGGAAGTAGTGAACTTTATAAATTTATGAATGACCTCAAGTTACCATTTGTACCATTTGGCGATTGTATTTCAAATAGTGATGTTGTTCGAATATGTATAGATAGGGTTGCTAGTCAATGTGCAAAGTTAAAAGGAAGACATATAAAAGTAGGTAGCGATGGAGTTCAAACTGAAAAGAATGGATCAATCGCTTTTTTACTTAAACATAAGCCTAATCCTTTGATGACGCCATATCAGTTTCTTTATCGAACCATAGCGTTATTGCTTTTAAATGATAATGCTTTTATTTATCCACTTTATGATAAGGAAACATGCGTGTTAAAAGGAATCTATCCATTAAATCCAAAAGTGGTAGAGCCTATCGTTGATAACCAAGAAAACTATTATTTAAAGTTTATTTTTAGTGATGGTTCAAACTATATCCTTCCTTATGACAATGTTATTCATTTAAAAAGGTTTTATAGCGAAAATGATATCTTTGGTGGAAACTCGAGTAGTGGAAGTCATGAGGCTTTGCTTAAAACTTTAAAAACAAATGATTCATTACTACAAGGAATAGAAGGAGCTGTTCAATCAAGTTTTCAAATCAAAGGTTTATTAAAAATTAACGCAATGCTTAAGGAATCTGATAAGCAAAAGCAAATAGATGAGTTCAATAGAGCATTGAATAGAGCTAATGAAAATGACAGTGCAATAGTTCCTGTAGATGCTAAAGCAGAATACACTCCACTCCAAGTAGATCCTAAACTTGTTGATTCAAGCACATTAGATTTCTTACAAAGTAAGATACTTGATTATTTTGGAGTGAGTAAAGCTGTATTTAATAACTCATACAATGAGAATGAATTTAATTCTTTTTATGAGTCAACTATTGAACCGTTAGCTATTCAACTAAGTGAGTGTTTCTCAAATGGATTACTAACAGTTAATGAATTAGAAAGAGGAGAGGAAATCCTCTTTTTTAGTGAAAGACTCCAATACGCATCCTGGAATACAAAAGTTGGTGCTATTGAAAAACTTATGGGTTTAGGAATTATGTCACTCAATGAATCTAGAGCATTGCTTGGTCTAGAACCATTAGAAGGTGGCAACAAAAGATTACAATCACTCAACTATGTTGATGCTGATAAAGCCAATAAATATCAAGTTGGCGAAGATTCATCAAAGGAGGACAAAGAAGATGAACAATAGAAAAGAAATAAGACTTGCCGAACTTCGTACTGAAGAAGCTGATGGCAAGATGATCCTTGAAGGCTATGCAATAGTCTTTGAAAGTGAAACTTTAATTGGTGATGAAGAACATGGATTCAAAGAAATCATTGATAAAGAATCACTAGGTTCTGCTCAAATGAAGGATGTTCCACTCAAATATAACCATATGGATAATTTCCTTATTTTAGCTAGAACAAAAAACAAATCTCTTACATTAGAGGTTGATGAAAAAGGTTTGAAAGTTCGTGCTGAACTATTAGATACAGAGTCAAATAAAGACATCTATAAAATGGTTCAAGCAGGGCTTTTAGATAAGATGAGTTTTGCGTTTACAGTTGCTAAACAAAGCTGGGATAGATCAGGAAAAATCCCTGTTCGTAGAATCCTTGGAATTGAGAGATTGTACGATGTATCAATAGTCGACACTCCAGCTTATGATGCAACTAGTATTCATGCTCGTTCTTTAGAGATTGTGGATGCAGATCTAAAGGCTATGGATTTAGAAGAGCAAAATCGTAAAGCAGAAATTATCAAAAAAAGAATTCAAATTAAATCACAAATCTAGGAGGAAAAAAAGATGAATTTAATTAAAAGAAAATCTGAAATTGAATCAAGACTTGCTGAAATTAGAAAGGCTAGTCAAGACGAAACTGATGTAGAAAAATTAACTGCATTAGAAAACGAAGTCTCTTCTTTACAAGAAGAAAGAGCAATGATTGAAAAGAAAATGAGCATTGCTAATCAAACTGAAGTCAAACTTGTTAATGTTGAAACTAACTCCGAAACAAAGGAAATGTTAGAACAACGTGGTAAAGACTTAAGAGAATCTAGAACAATCAAAGTTTCTAGTGATGGCATTTTACTACCAACTCATACAGGTAAGACAATTGGCGAATACCCATTTAAAGAATTCTCTTCAATTGTAGATAAGGTAAATCTTATCAATTTAAATGGTGGTGAAACATATAAGAAATCTTATGTTAAATCACATGGCGTAGCTGGTAACACAACTGAAGCTAATGCTTACACATCAACTGAACCAACATTTGATTATGTAACAATCTCCAAAGTCAAACTTACTTGCTATACCGAAATTACTGAAGAATTAGAAAAATTACCTGACCTTCCTTATCAAGCTGAAGTTTTAAAGAATATTGAAATTTCACTTAAAAAGAAGATTGCATCACAAATCATTCTAGGTAATGGCTCTACAAACAATTTCACAGGTATTTTCTCAACAAATGCTAGTGCAATTGAAACATCTAAAGATATTGGAATCACAACAATTGATGAGACAACTTTAGATAAAATTATCTACGCATATGGTGGAGATGAAGAAGTAGAAGGCGATGCTGTTTTAATCCTTAATAAAAATGACTTACGTGCATTTGCTACTTTAAGAACAACTGAAGGTAGAAAAGTACATAACGTTGATTATAAGGCACAAACAATTGATGGCATTCCTTATATCATCAACTCTAACTGTAGTGCAATTAGTGATACAGCTACAACTGATGGTACATACTGTATTGCTTATGGTTCATTAAAGAACTATGAAGTTCCTGTATTCTCACCAGTTGAAATCGCAAAATCTACTGATTACAAGTTCAAAGATGGCATCATCTGCTATAAAGCATCAGTCTTTACAGGTGGTAATGTTATCGGATTTAACGGTTTCTTGAGAGTTAAAAAATCAGTACCAACTCCACCAGAAAATAATAGTGGCAACCAAGAAGAAGATTAATAGTTAATTTTAAAGTGTGAGAGGAGGTGGCGTTATGCCAAGTATAACTTTGTTAGAAAAAGTAAAGAAATCATTGATGATTCCAACAACCGAGACATTTGCTGATACTGAACTTAATGTTCATATTCTTTCTTGTAAAGAACTAATCAAATCAGCTGGTGTTCCTTCAAACGTTATTGAAAGTGATAATGGATTAGTTGAAGCTTTGATTCTTATTTACTGCAAGACTTTTTATGGTTTTACAAACGATGGAAGTGTTAAGACTTTACCTGATTCATTTGATTTCTTGCTTAGACAACTTGCATTAACGTGGGAGGAAGAGACTCATGTTTCCTAACTCTCCAAACACAACTCTCACACTTTTAACTATTAAATCTGAAAAAGACTCAATTGGCACAAAAAGAAATGTTATTAAAACTTCCAAAACAATCGTTGGATCAAAAAAATCGATTACAAGATCAGAACACCAAACAAGTACATCACTAGGAATAAATATTGACCTAAAAGTAGTGATTCAATCCATCTTATATGACAATTCAAAATTTGTAAAAATAGATGATGAATTATATAAGATTGAACGAACATTTGAAAATGGACAATTCTTAGAATTGTATTTGTCTAAAAGTGATATTGAGGTTTCAAATGTCTGAATCCATCAACAATCTTGGTATTAGATTAACTGATTTAATAAACGATTTTAGTGAAGATGTTTTAAACAACATTGAATCTCGATTAGATAAAACAGCCGATCAAATTCTAGACTACATTAAAACAAACTGTCCAAAGAGTAATGGTGGTAGTAATCATTTATCAGATTCATTTGATTTAACTGTTGTTGGCGAAGGTGCAAATAAAACTATTTTCATATCTTCAAAAACAAAAGGAAGATTAGTGCATTTAGTCGAACTTGGATTTAAACATAGAAATGGAAAGTTCGTAGCAGCAAGACCTTTTATGCGTCCTGCTTATGAGACTTTTACTCCTCAAATGTTAGAGGATATAAAAAACATAATTAAAAATGGAGGTAGATAAATGGAACTAACTACTCTTTACTCCATTTTGAATACTGCCTTACCGAATAAAGTGTTCTATGGAACGAATGCTTATGATAACGAAGATAATGTCTCGATGCCATTTATTGTTTATCAAGAGGTGACAAAAAGACCATCGGCTTTCAAAGATGATAAACCACTGATTTATAAATCTAGTGTTCAAATTACACTGGTTACCAAAAGCAAAGATGTTGAATTAGAATCTAAACTTGAAAAGGCATTACTAGACAATAGTCTAGTTTTTTCTTTATTGAGTGAATTTAGGAATGAAGATAAGTCACTTAATAGAGTATATGAAATTTACATGGAGGAAATATAAGATGGCAAACAAAATTACATTTGGGCTTAAAAATGCTCATTATTCAGTTGCGACATTAGGAACTGATGGTTCTTATTCATTCGCAACACCTGTAGCACTTCCTGGAGCACAGGAATTTTCAACTGATATTGTTGGTGGTTCTACAAATGTTAATGCCGATGACAAAATCATTCAAACTGTTAATTCGTTAGCAGGTAGAACAATTACTTTGAAATTAACTGACATTCCAGAAAGTTTCAAAACAAGTGTACTTGGCTATAAGAAACTTACTACTACCAATAACCTAGTAGAAGTAGCTGATGCACCAACAGTGACATTTGCATTAGGTTTTGAAATTCAAGGTGATGAAAAAGCAAGACGTACTTGGTTCTATTTATGTACTGTTACACCATTCAGTGAATCAAGCAAAACTAAAGCTGATTCAATCGAAGTTAATGCGATCACATTGAACATCACAGTAAGACCTATTCAAGCAGGTTCAGTTTCAATCTTAAAGATTAGTGCAGATTCAAGTTGCTCTAACTATGAAGATTTCTTAACTGATGCACCTGAAGTACCAACAATTAGTTAGGAGTGAGATTATGGAAAAGACCGTAACAATTCAAGGAAAAGAATACAAACTTAAATCTTCATTAGGAACTGTACTTAAGTACCGTGAGATTTTTGGCACTGAATTATTTAGTGATGTAAAGATTATTGATAGTTTGAAAGACAAAGCAGAAGATGAAGTCTCAAGAATTATCGATGTTATTTTTAGAATCACTTATGTTCTTCATAGACCATACACCGATAAAACATATGACCAATTCTTAGATGATTTGGATTTCTCAGTTATTAGTGATCCTAAAGCACTAGAAGAATTAGCAAAAGCAATCGGTGAGTTAATTAAGGTTCAAAACGGTAACCACGTCTCTCCCTAGTAAAGAGTCAAGTGAAAACCATAGCCCTACAGCAAACATAATATTTAACTTGGCTCAATTAGGCATTTCACCTAGAGATGCCGACCTTTTTGATATTTCTACATATCTAGAGGTTTTAGATATTCAAAGTAAGATGCTACATAAATCTGAAATAGGAAATAGGAGGGCTACTCAAGTAGACATTGATTCATTTTTATTATAAGGAGGTGGTTATATGGCTGAGACAGTAAAAGGTTTAAATATTAAATTAGGTTTAGATACAACTGAACTTGATAGCAAATTAAAAGAACTAAACTCCGATTTAAAAAGTCAGGGACAAGATTTAAAAGCCATTAACAATTCCTTAAAGTATGATTCAACAAATGTTGAACTTTGGAAAAAGAAACAATCTACTTTAAATTCAATTTTAGAAGATACCAAAAGTAAATTATCTGCTCAAAACGCAAAATTAGAAGAAGCCAAAAAAGCAGTTCAAATTGGTGCATTGAGTGAAGAAGAGTTTGATAAATTAAAGCGAGGTGTGATGTACACTGAAGCTGAAGTTTCAAAACTTAACAATGAACTAAAAAACACTTCTAAAAAAATAGATGATTTAGGAAATGCAAAATGGGACAAACTAGCTAAGGTTGGCTCAAGTTTAACAAAGTATGTGACTGCTCCTATTATTGGGGCAGCTACTGCTTTGACGACATTAACAGTTAAATCAATGAACGCAGCTGATGAAATTGGTGACAATGCATCAAAGGTTCATTTAAGTGCAGAGGCTTATCAAGAATGGGCTCATGCTTGTGACATTTTGGCTGTTGATTCAAATTCAATGCAAAAAGCCCTAGTAAAAGTTAATGCTTTATTAGGCGATATTGCTAATGGAAATGGTAGTAGCATTGAAGAAACTTTAAATAAATTAGGACTAACTTTAGATGATTTATCTGGTTTAGATACTGACCAAGCATTCACAAAGTTGAGAGATGCTTTATCAAATGTTAGGGATGAATCTACTAGGACAGCTTTAGCCAATGAGATATTTGGTGATAAGTTAGGTAGTGAGCTGGCTCAAGTTATAAGTGCCACATCAGATAAGATAAAAGACCTAAGAGAAGAAACACACGAGTTAGGAATTGTAACTAATGAAGAGGCTGAAATAGCAGGAAATTTCACTGATCAACTTTCTTATGTTAAACAAAGTTTATCAAGCGTTGGAACAGCTGTTGCAGTTGAGATAGTGCCAATTCTAACAAAAGTATGTGATTTGATTTTAAATAAAGTAGTTCCAAGTCTAAAGAAAGCCATTGAATGGTGGAGCAATCTATCAAGTGGCATGAAAAAGATAATCGGAATTACAACAGGTGTTATAGCTGCAATCGGACCAATTCTAACCATTGTTGGAAAACTCATACCAATGCTCAAAACAGTTATATCAACAATTAAAACAATTGATGTAGCAAGTAAAGTGGCAAGTGCTGGTTGGGGTGCGTTAATAGCTGTTCTTGCAGTTATTCTTTTACAAAATGAAAAGTTTAGAGGGCTATTAAAAACAATCTTTGACGAACTAGGAAAAGTCCTTGATGTTTTGATGGACTTAATTTCAAGCATAGTTGAAGCTTTAATGCCTATTATTGAAGTAGTTATTGATTTGATTAACGAGATAGTTAATGTTCTAGTTGATTTAATAAATCAAATTCTAGATCCAATTATTGAAGTAATAGAAATCATAGTCAATTTGATAAAGGATTTAATACCTGTAATAAAAGACATAATCAACGAACTAACTAATGTTTTAGTGCCTGTAATAAATGTTATTAAAAAGGTTTTAGATCCAATCATGTCTATCATTAAGTTAATCATCAATTTGGTGGTACAAGTGATAGATGTTATCACTAAACTTATTGATTCTGTTCTTGGAGTGGTAATCGATATCATTTCAGTCATAGGAGATATCTTAGGCGTAATCATAGATTTGGTTGTAACTATTATTGAAATTGTCGGTGATGTTTTGGAACCTGTACTTCAAATAATAATGGCAATACTTGAACCAATCTTAGAAGTAATCGTTCTTATTGTTGATGTTATTTCTATGGTAATGGAACTTTTATCGCCACTAATTGATACGTTATTACAACCATTGTTTGTTTTGTTACAAGCAGTATTCTCTATCATTTCAGCTTTGTCACCGATTCTAAAGGTAATAGCACAAATCATACAAGCCGTTATTTGCCCTGTACTAGAAGTGTTATTCCAAATCTTAAAACCTATTTTAGATATTCTTAATGCGATTATTGATGCAATTAAATGGATATTAGAAAAGGTTGATAGTGCGTTTGGATGGCTAGGAGATTTGTTTGGTGATATTGGAAATTGGTTCAAAGATACATTCAATATTGGTGGTGGCAGTAATTCAACATCAAATAACACAACCAACAATAATGTTTCAAACCAAATAACAATAAATACATCAAGCAGCACAGTTGATATCGACTCTTTAAATAATGCTTTAGGAGGTTCTTATCTATGAGAAAGTTCTATCTAGTTAATGACAAACTTGAATATTATTATTTCGATGAAAAAGACCAAGCCTTAGTTACTGATGTTTCTGGGCTTGGTTTTGAAAAAGATTTAAATTTCTCTGATTACGATAACTTCTATAAAAAGTTGAATGAGAAGAATCCACTAGGGGAAATTAAATTGAATCTTGCTTTTATTGGTGGATATAGAGGATATAAAGATTTCTTAAATTATGTTGAAAACTCTATAACCTTAAATTTCTACTATGAATCAGATGATTTAAGATATATCGATTGTGAAATTGTTTCTTTATCTAAAACTCAAATAGTTAATGGCTTTCTTTCTTGCGAATTAACAATTAAGAAACTTAGCTATTGGTTCAAAAGAACAACAAAAGAAATCGTTATTGATGTTGATTCTGATGGCAAGATTTATTCATACACATATCCTTATACTTATTCGGATACTTATATGGGTACGGTATCTATTGAGAATAAGGGCTATGCTAAAGCACCTCTTAAAATAGTTATTCAGGGAGCGTTTTGTAATCCTGAAATTTTAATTAAAAAAGATGGTGTTGTTATTTCAAAATGCAAAATCTACTATGAAAGTGATAATGCAAAAATAGAAATTGATTCATATCCAACGAATCAAAAAATAGAAATCACTGAAGATGGTACTACATTTAATGCTTATGAGTACCAAGACTTCACTTGTGAGAATTTTATCTTTCTAGATAAAGGAACCTTTGATATCGAGTTCAAGCCTAATGCAGACACGACTCCTAAATGTTTTATTACGATGATTGAAGGGTATTTAGGAAACTAGTATGCAACTTGTATTTTTAGATAGAAAAACATTAGGTTATAGAGATAATGCTTATATCTCAACCGAATTTGAACTAGTGATAGATATGGTGGTTTCTCAAAAATCGACATTTAAAGTAAATAAAGCATCACTTAATGCCAAGATTGGTGACTTAGCAGTTCTAAAAGAAAAAGACTTAAACTACATAGGAATCATCGAATCTTTAACAAAGAATACTGATGGCACTTATAAGGTTCAATGTCAGGATTTTAAAGAACTATTTAATATTGATGTTCCAATCGAGACATTTACAGGTGATGTTTGTTTGCTTTTAAGAGACAAGATTAAACAAGCATTCATTAACAATTCAGATAGTTTACAAAATCTAACTTATCTAGATATTACAGTTAATGCATCGGTAAGTGGAACATTGTCTTATGGTGATGATTCACTTATCAACATCAAAGATTTAATAGAGTTAATCTCTAAAACATATGGAATTATCGTTAAGTACAAGGTTGGATTCTTAAGAGGTAGGTTTTATGCAATCTACATCATAATTGATGAGATTTCAAAGGTTACCAAATTAAGACATGACTTAAAGGCAATCCATGATTTAAAAATTACTGATACTGACCAATACTCAGTTAACAAAGTTATATTCTATCCAAAGAAAGAAAATGAAACCCATAAATCAATTGTTAATTATTATCTTTTGAAGGATGGAACAGTAACCACAAATAAGAATGATCCTAAGCGATATGAAAATGTGAATTGCAGTTCTTCATATTATGGGGATAGTGATTATGACTCTTTAGAAACTAAAGCAAGAAGTGAAATGGTGAGTTCTTCAAATGACCATCAAATCACTTTTTCTTTATCATTAGATAATCATGTATTTATTCCTCTTTCAAATATGTTTCTAGGATATGCAGTTCTCTTTTATGCACCTTTAAAGGAATATTCAACAATCCTTACTCAAATTAAATATAAGAATAATTTTGATGAGTGTTTTGTTACTTTGGGTGAATATAGAACTTCGTTGACGGATAAAATCAAACTACTTTCAAAAGGTGGAGGATCAAGTAATCGAGTGGTGAGTGCAGTAGCAACAGATGTAGATGGAGGAGAATACTGATGAGTATTAAAAAACTAACATTTGATGGTGCGTTAAATTCAGCTAAGAATGACGCACTTTTTAATTATTTCTTATTAAATAAACAAAACGGAATCTTCAAAGGACTAGGCGGCAACATTACTGCTAGAGTTTCTAATAGCCAAATTATATTTAGTGATGGCTTTGTTTCAGCTTATGGAAGAAGAGTATATGTTGAAAATAATACTTCAATCACTCTTTCTTTAGATTCAAACAAATATGGACTTATTGTTTTAAGAATCAATACATCAGCTAACACAGCAACACTAACTAATTTAGAAGGATCCTCTACTAGTTATCCAACACCAACCCAGGAAGATTTAGCAGTTGATGATGGAATTTATGATGTAGTCCTTTGTGAATATTACAAGACTGCATCTTCATTAACAATTGGAATTACAAAAGTTAAGTATATCGAGTTAGATACCACTCTAATCTCAAATACAAAAACTGAACTTGAAACCGAAATAGGAGCAATTCAAAACGGAATGAAATCTAAATGGTTTACTCCATCGACAACTTCAGGTTCTAGATTTACCTTTAATTTAACAAGTACTTATGGTTCTAAAAGTGGAATTATTAGTTTTGAAATATGCAATAACTGTATAACAGTTAGTTTGGATTTAATTAAACAAACTTCTGGCAAGACTTTTAGTTACACCTATTTGAATAATACTTATCAAGTAAATGTTCATGGCTCAAGCAATTATGTATACATAACTACAGGTTCATCAAGCCATAAAGTTAAAGGAATCTATTTACATTATTAGGAGGAATAAATAATGGCAACAATACAAATTAAAAGAAGAACCACATCAGGAACAGGTCCATTGATTGGTAGTGGAACTATTAAAGCTGGCGAACCTTTAATTGACCTTAATGGTGGACATCTTTACATCGCAAAAGCTGATAAAACTAATTCAATTACAGCAGCTGACTATATTGAGTTTTTAGATGCAGCTAGTGCTAAATCTTATACCGATTCAAAGGTTAGTGCCTCAATTGCTGCTTTAGGATTAAAGAGTGCATCAAAGTACGCAGCTGGTTCTGGAGCGGGGTGTGTTCCTGTTATTGATAGTGATGGAAAGCTTAAATCAACAATCATTCCAAAGATAGCAATTACCGATACTTATGTCGTAGCAAGTCAAGCAGCCATGTTGGCTTTATCGAGTGCTCAAATTGGTGATATTGCAGTAAGAACCGATGTTAATAAATCATTTATCTTAAAAGAAGATGGTGCATCTACATTATCTCACTGGCAAGAATTACTAACTCCATTAGATAAGGTTCAATCAGTTAACGGAAAAACAGGTGCAGTTACTATTACTTTAAGTGAATTAGGTGGTGTTTCTACATCTTCATTCAATTCACATACTTCAAGCAATGTTCACTTGACTGATGCTCAAAAGAGTAAATTAGCAAATATGTACAACACCGATATGAAGTATGGATCATCAAATAGTGCTGTAGCTTCATCTAGTAGTGCTAGTTCATTAGCAAGTGAATGTATTAGTGGTGGTTTGAAAATCTTTCAATCGGTCAATTCTGGCTACAATCCAAATATCAAATCAGTTTATTTAGGCATTGATAAATCAAAGGTTTTAACTCCATCTTCTAACATTGATGGAGGTACTTTCTAATGGCAAATACTATCCAAATAAAAAGAGAAACAAGAACTCCAACAACATCAAATTTAACAAAGATTGGTGAGATGGCTGTAGATTACAGTGCAGGCAAGGTTTATATAAGAACATCAAGTTCAGTAATTTGCATTAACACATCTTCATCAAGTGGTGGAGGAACAACCACAGGAGGAAGTAGATAATGGCAATTAAAGCTGATTTGAATTCGTCCTATGGAGTTGTTGCGTCTTACCATAGAGTTACTTGTGTTTCTATTAACGCACTAATAAAAGAAATAACCATATGTGTTGCATCATATGTTTCTAAAGAAAAAAGAGAAGAAGGATTCGATCCAATTGATTCAGTAGATATTACTGTTCCAAGTGATGATTATGAATCCTTTTTAAATGGGAGCATTTATTCAGCTGCATACAATTGGTTAAAAGAAAACGTAGAAGGTTTCGAGGATGCAGAAGATGATTGAGGAAATTAAATATACAAGAAAAAAAGTTATTAAATCTTTAATTGATGTAGAGAAGATTCATAAAGAAGTGTCTGCTTTGTTAGAAAACAAAACCATTATGTTTATGTACATTGGTGGATCACTAGCATATGACATGTTCAATAAAGAATGCTCCGATTTAGATATCAATGTATTCGTAGATGATTTCGATTCGTTTATTCATACGCCTTGTGGTGATTATGACCTTTTCATTTATGGAAAAGACTATGTAATGAAAAGAGAAAAAATGGATGAGGAATTGCCACTATACAATAGGATTTTCATCGATGATAAATACTCAATTGAAGACACTCTTATTTATAAGAATCCAAGATTTCAAAGAGAATTTGAGGAATTTATCAACTTTGACATTACTACTGTATTAAAGAACTTTTTACTCAATGTTTATGAGTACTATATGTTTCTTTACATCGATAACGAACTCCCTCTTAAACGCTTTTATCACGTTATAAGAATTAAGGGACAATTGGAGTCATATAAGAAGACTGGCAAGTTTGATTTAACTATTGAAAAAGATTATAAGGATGAAGCCATCTTGTTTAAGGACAACATTGATAAAGAAATAGGCAAATCAATCTATGTTTCAAAGATTGGAAATTACCTAGAAGAGTTTAAAAAGTATGCAGAGGAGGAACTATCATGACAGTTACTGAAATTGTACTAGCAATCATTAGTGTGGTTGGAACTTGCTCATCTATCTTGTTTGCTTATTTAGCATTTAAAAGAAATGATCGTGGAGATAGGAAACAAGAAGGTAAGAACGAAGGTGTCTTGATTTCAGACGTTGGATATATCAAATCAAGTATCGATAGGATTGAAAAGTCCATAGATAAACTTGATGCTAATTATTCATCTTTGTCTGAAAGAGTGGTAAAGGTCGAAGCTACACTTGATGCCCATATTAAAAATAAAGATATTCATAAAGTTATTACTAAAGGAGGAAACAACTAATGAATGAAATTTTAATTAATGTTTTAAGCATTATCATTACTTCAGTTATTATTCCACTTATTACCTGGGGTGGTACTGAACTTATCAAACTTATTCAAACTAAAACAAAGAATGCAAAAGCATCGGAACTTTTAACACTAGCAACTAATATTGTTACTAATGCAGTACGATGCGTGTTTCAAACCTATGTTGGTGCATTAAAAGAAGAAGGAAACTTTAATAAAGATGCACAGCTCATTGCTTTGAATAAGGCTAAAGATATAGTGATTAGTCAAATCAATGATGACTTAAAGAAATACATAGAAACGAACTATGGTAATTTCGATAATTGGCTAACAAATCAAATTGAATCAACTATTGATGTATTGAAGAACCAATAAGAACTAGTGCCTCTAGACTAAGTCTAGGGGCTCTTTTTTTATGCCTAAAATAATTATTTTTGAGTTTTTTGGCAGTTAGGTACTTTCTTCCCCATTTGTAATATGAAAGGAGAGATAAACATGACTCAAGAACTCAAAGAAACAATTATTAAATTAAAAGGAAAAGGACTAGGTTATAAGGCTATTTCAAGAGAAACAGGGGTATCTCTTGGAACGGTTAAAACAACCATTAGAAGAGAAGAAATAAAAAAAGAAAGTTCTGGGACTTGTAAATGCTGTGGCATGACAATGAAACAAACTCCTGGACATCGACAAAAAGAATTTTGCTCCGAAAAATGTAGATATAAGTGGTGGAGTTCTCACCCTGAATTAAGAAATAGAAAAGCATTCTACGAATTAAAGTGTCTCAATTGTGGCAAGACATTTATTTCTTATGGAAACAAAAATAGGAAATACTGCTGTCCAGAATGCTTTAGAACAACAAGAAGGAAGGTATGTAAGAATGAACAATAAAAATCTTTATTTATCTTCTTTAAAAAATATAGAGCGTTTAAGAAAGGAAGGAATCTTGAATGATTCAGACTTTGAAAAAGCAGATTCTTTCTTAAGAAAGAAATATTGTATCAAAACGACTAGTTTATTTCGTTCAAATCACTTGATAAAACCCCCTTTTAGAGCGATGTATATAGATGGAGAAAAGGAGGAAAATAATGAACGAAATCAAAGTAACGAAAATTGATGCTTTACCTGTTCTAAAGCAAAAAACAAAGGTAGCAGCATACGCTAGAGTTTCTAGTGATAAAGATGCTATGTTGCACTCTCTTTCTGCTCAAATTAGTTATTACAACAAGTTGATTCAAAGCAATGAAGATTGGCTTTTTGTAGGAATTTACGCAGATGAAGGTATCTCAGGAACTAAAACAAATAGACCTGAATTTAATCGAATGGTTCAAGATGCAAAGAATGGAAAAATTGATCTTATCATTACTAAATCAATCTCTAGATTTGCTAGGAACACAACCGTTCTTTTGGAAACAATAAGAGAATTAAAAAAGTTAAATATCAATGTTTTCTTTGAAGAACAAAACATCTATACGCTTTCAGCTGAAGGTGAATTAATGATTACTTTAATGGCATCGTTAGCTCAAGAAGAAGCTCATAGTATGTCAGAGAACGTTAAATGGAGAGCAAGGAAGGATATGGAAAAAGGTATCCTTTATGGTGGTAATGGCTGCTACGGATATAAGTTGGTTGGAAGAGACCTAGTGGTCGAACCTAAACAAGCAGAAGTAGTAAAAAGAATCTTCAAGCTTTATATAGAAGGAAATGGTGATACAAAAATAGCTAGAATTCTAAACGATGATAAAGTACCAACTTTCTTTGAAGGAGCACAATGGCATAAGGCAACAGTTAAAGAGATACTTGAAAATATAAATTATACCGGAGACATTATTCTTCAAAAAACTTATAGAGAAAACTATCTAGTTAAGAAAACTAGAAAGAATACTGGTCAAAAACAAAGGTACTATGTTGAAGACCATCATGAGCCAATAATTGATAAAAAAACATTCGAGTTAGCTCAAAAGATTAGAACTGAAAGAATCTCTAAAATGAAATCACCTAAAGAATCTAAAACCTATCCATTTACAGGACTTATTATTTGTGGAACTTGTGGTGCTCATTTTGGGCATAAGATTGGACCTTATACTGAATTTTACCAATGCCGAGTTTATGACATGTATGGAAAAAGCAAATGTACTTCAAAAAGAATAAGGGACGATGTCATAGAAAAAGAAACTTGTAAGGTTCTTGGAATGGACAAACTTGATGAGAAAGTTCTTAGAGAAAAAATCGAGAAGATTACAATTTATCCAAATAACACAATCAATTATTTATTTAAGGATGGAACAACCAAGATAGTAATTTATAACGACCCTAGCCGTAGTGAAGGTTGGACTCCTGAAATGAAAGAAAAAGCTAGAATCAAATCTAGCAAACAAATAAAACCGAAAGGAGCTGACGGAAGATGGCAAAAGTTACAATAATACCTTCAACAATCAATCCAATTACTAATATTCCTATAGGAAGTACCATAAAAAAGAAGGTTGCTGCTTATGCGAGAGTTTCTACTGACTCTGATGAACAATCAACTAGTTATGATGCTCAAGTGAACTTTTATACAAACTTTATCCAAGCAAAAGAAGAGTGGGAATTTGTAAAGGTTTATGCTGATGAAGGAATATCGGGAACTAACACAAAAAAGCGTGTTCAATTCAATCAAATGATTCAGGATGCACTCGATGGGAAAATAGACATGATAATAACAAAGTCAATATCGAGATTTGCTAGAAATACAGTAGATACAATTACAAATGTCAGAAAGTTGAGTGCAAAGGGAATCGATGTGTTTTTTGAAAAAGAGAACCTTCATTCAATGGGTGCTCAAGGAGAGATGATGCTTACAATTCTTGCATCTTTAGCTCAAGAGGAAAGTAGATCAATTTCTCAAAATGTAACAATGGGAAAAAGATGGGGTTTCAAAGAAGGACGAGTTTCCTTTGCTTATAAGAGATTTTTAGGGTTTAAGAAAACTATTAACGGATTTGAAATAATACCAGAAGAAGCTGAACTTGTTAGATATATTTATAGGGAGTTCTTAATTAAAAGCAGAACATCGACGAGCATTGCCACCGAATTAAATGAATTAAAGATACCGACTCCTTCTAAAGAAAAAGATGCAATTTGGAGAGGAAATAACATAATGTCAATCCTTACCAATGAAAAATATAAAGGTGATGCTTTACTTCAAAAGAAATATATAACCGATTTCTTAGAACATAAATTAGTAAAAAATGAAGGGCAAATTCCTCAATACTATGTCCAGGGTTGCCTTCCAAAAATAATAGAAACTGAAGAGTGGGATATGGTTCAAACCGAAATTGAAAGAAGGAAAAGATATCAAGGTTCCTATACTGGAAAGAACCCATTTGCTACAAAACTAGTATGTGCTGATTGTGGTGGATTTTATGGACAAAAGGTATGGCACTCAACTGATAAATATAGAAAAACAATCTATCAATGTAATTCTAAATTTGATAAGAGTCATGAAAAATGCCAAACACCAATAGTTACTGAAGAGCAAGTTAAAAGCCTATTTGTAAAAGCTTATAACGAACTTCTTTCTAAGAAATCAAATATCATCGAGGATTCAATTGAAATTAAAAACCTCTTAGGAGATACAACTGAACTAGATTCTATTATTGAAGAGCAAGCAACTGAACTAGAGATTGTTGGTGAGTTAGTTGATAAACTAGTTAAAAGTAACTGCAATAAAGCTCAAGACCAAGAAGAGTACCTAAAGAAATATAATGAACTTTCTAAAAGGTTTGAAACAGCAAAAAAGAAACTAGAAGATGCTCAAAAAGAAAAATCTTATAAGAATGGACAATCATTAAGGTTAGAAGGATTCATAGAAAGATTAAAAGAATCTAAAGAGTTTATAACCGAATGGGATAGTGAAATCTGGAACCTTATGCTTAATGAAAGTCTTGTTAATAGAGATGGATCAATAACATTTAAGTTCAAAAACGGAACTGAAATAACTGAAAAATAAATAAGCACCTCCAAGACTCATCCTTAATTGGGTGAGTTTTTTCTTATTGTAAAGAAATTATTAACGATTAGTGGTATAATAATGGTGAGGTGATTGCTTTGAAAAGAAAACTTAAAATTTATGAACAATCTATGGGTGGAGGTAATTACACGCCTGTGCCTACTATATTATTAAAAGGAAAGTGGCTAGAACAATCTGGATTCAAACCAGGCGAATATGTCGAAGTTGAAGTTGAAGGAGACAAGATTACTCTATCCAAAACAACTCCACCAGAAGTCAAAGAAAAGGTTTCACTAGAAGAAAAAGTAAGAATGCTTGATAAAAAGCAAAGGGCTAAATTAGCAAATTTGATAGATAAGTTATAAGGAGGACTCTATGACTTTAGATGATTTTATAAACGAACACCAAAAAGACAATGAAAAATCTCAGCCATTTGTTGAATACTTATATAGCTTAATGAACAAATATGTCATAACTAATCCTGCTAAGATTTATAATAAGGTTTATATTTCAAGGCAATTATGGTCTTCTATTATATCTGGAAAATCAGCTCCATCTTTAAATGTTTGTATTAAAATAGCGTTAGGATTACATTTAAATAATCACGAATGCAAATACTTATTAAAAAAAGCAGGTTTTACATTATCATCGGCTAATAAATTTGCTTTAATCATTAGATATGCAATTGAAAATAAAATATATGATATTTATGAAGTAAATGACCTTTTAACTAGCCATGGTTGTGAAGATTTTATTTTGAAATAATTTGTTAAATGGCGAAACTCAAAATGTCAAATTGGGTTTGACCATTTTTTCTTTTCTTTTTAGTACAATAAAGATGCAATAAGGAGGAAAGAAATAATGAGCAGATTAAAAGAGATTCATGATTATTTAGTAAGCATTGGTAAAAAGGAAGAAGACTTAGAACAATTAGATAAGTTTTCAGTTTATTTAAGCATGGAAATAATGGAATATGCACATCGCAATCAAAAAAGAGAAAATGGTGAAGATTATGCAAATCATCCATCCAGATGTTTACAAAATTATCGTGATTTAGTTGGGATTATTCCTGATGACTATTTTTGTATTGATAAAGATATGATGTATGAGAATGGAGTTCCTTATGATGGAGTTCAAGAAGTTTGCCTACTTCATGACGTTATTGAAGATAGTGATTTTTCATTAGATGAAATTGAAGAAATTTTTAAAGAGTGTGAATTAGGAGATTTCTTTAAACTCTATATTAAAGAGCCTTTAAAACTTATCACTCACGATAAAAGAATGGATTATTTTTCATATATTAAAGTTTGCATGGAAAATCCAATCTCAGCATTATGCAAAATGATGGATTTACAAGATAATACATATATTCTTTCATTAACAACATTTGATGAAAAGAATTATAAAAGAGCTCAAGACTATTTAATGTATATGTACTTAATTAATTTGAAATACAGGTTTATTGAAAACGTGAAAAAATATAGAGAGGAGTTTTCAAAAGATGAATAAAATCGAAATATTGTGTGTCTCTATAGTAGATGAAAAATTATTAAATAAAGCGGACGCGGTAGTAAATGCTACTAATCCATATATGATTTTTGGCTCTGGCGTATGTGGAGCTATCTTTAAGAAAGCAGGGATACAAGAATTAGAAAACTACTGTAAAGATACATGGAAATCGAATATGCATGTAGGAGAAATTAGAATAACACCAGGGTTTAACATTCCATGTGACATTATATTTGCACAGGGACCAAAACTTTATGACTATAGGGAATATGATTTGGCTGAAAAGGATCTCTTGATGACCTATATTAATCTTTTAAATAGTGCTATTGAAAAAGGATATAAAAAAATAATAGTTCCTTCTTTGGGTACTGGAACATATGGTTTTAAACACGAAGTTGTAGCAAAACATGTATTGTCAATATTGAATGACCCAGCTTATAGTTCGCTAACCATATTTTTCGTTAACAATAGTCAGGAAGTTTGTGATTTTTACAAAAAGGTGTTTGTAGAACTTAATGAAAACAAAAAATAGAATAGTTACTTTATATGACATAAAAAGAGAAGATGGCGATTGGTTCTCGTTGAGAGCTTATATCGATTCATCTTGTAATAAGCTATATTTAGAAGGTCAAGATTTTACAAAACTAGCTAAGGATATGTTTGGCGATGAAGAATACGAGTATTTTTATGTATTTTCAACTGAGTCAGTAGAAAAATTAAAAGTGATCTTTAACAATGATGATGTTCTTGATGCAATAAGCACTTTCTTTCACAGTGAAATGCTGAATAGTGAGTTTATTGAATTATGTAAAAAGAACGATATTCCATATGAATTATATGTTGTTTAGTATAAAATAAATAATGCAAAGAACAATTTACCGAAAGGTCTACAATTTACCGAAAGCCCCTACAATTTACCGAAAGGTAGGTGGGGGTATTCACTTTGTATCAAAACAACTCTTCTTTGCCATTTGATATTAAAAGCTTTCTTTTAAAGAAAGCTTTTTTGTTTTTAATATATTATTTTTGTCACTTTTTGCCTTG
>Ga0255343_1001295_pt1 | contig 34152 bp, 26 predicted proteins | sample wastewater_treat_4_FD_192413 | JGI IMG/M metagenome (GOLD analysis project Ga0255343, IMG submission 192413) | Wastewater microbial communities from Lulu Island WWTP, Vancouver, Canada - plant16 | ecosystem: Engineered > WWTP > Wastewater > Unclassified | place: Canada: Vancouver, British... | reverse complement strand
GGAGACGATTGTCGTAATGACTCTAATTACGCCGGTGCAACCAAGGTTGTGTGCCAAAAAGCACTTGTCACCCCTGGTTTAATCAATGGGCATGACCACATCACCTTTACAGGACACGCCCCAAAGGACCACGGAACTGCACGCTACGACCATCGTCACGAATGGCGAAAAGGCGCTGGCCCTGACAAACCAAAGATTCCAGTGGGGCAAACCTATGGTGCGGCAGCTTGGGGCGAGTTAAGAAACATTGTTGCCGGCGCCACTTCGATGTTTGGTTCTGGAAATGCCAAGGGGCTGCTTCGAAATCTCGATGTAGCGATGATTGGACTGCCTGACGCATTGAAGTCCAAATATGACACCTTTCCCCTTGGTGACGGTAAAGACGGTGTAATGCTTACCGATTCTTGTGCTTACCCCAATATGCCGGACCCAACGACCACAGCGGGGTTCCACTGCTGGGTTCCTCACCTAGCCGAAGGCGTCAACCAAGCTGCCAGAAATGAGTTCCTGTGTTTGTCCGGTGCGGCACCGGGAGGCAAAGACAACATATTGGAAAACACGGCCTTCATTCACGGTGTGGCTTTGACAGCCACGGATATAGCACATATGGCGCAGGTTGGGTCCGCCCTAATCTGGTCTCCAAGAACTAATGTGGACCTATATGGCAACACTGCAGCCATCACGTTGTACAGCCGTTTGGGAGTCACCATTGGGCTTGGAAGCGACTGGACGGCATCAGGTTCGGTTAACATGATGCGAGAATTGGCGTGTGCTGATGAGTTGAATAAAGCCCACTTTGATAATTTCTATACAGACCGTGAACTGTTCGATATGGCCACCATTGGAACCGCGAGGGCGTTCCAAATCGAAAGCGTTGTCGGCAGCTTAGAGGTAGGAAAGGTTGCGGATATTGCAATATTCCATAATGTGGTTCACAAGGACTTTAGAGCTGTAATTGACGGAAATCCCTCGGATGTTGCCTTAGTCCTGCGAGGGGGTACGGTCCTTTATGGCGACGCCCATCTTGTACCAGGCCTACCTGGTGGAAGCACTGGCTGTGAAGCGCTTGATGTGTGTGAGGTAGCCAAATCCGTATGCACTATCCGAGAAACCGAAAAAACGCTGGCTGAACTCAGAGTTGCAAGCGTGCAATATGACCTGTTCTTCTGTGGCATTCCAGATAATGAGCCAAGCTGCCTGCCATTCAGACCTGGGGAATATGACGGAATCCCTAAGGAAGGAGACATGGATGGTGACGGGATACCAGATGACCAGGATAATTGCCCAACCATCTTCAATCCAATCAGACCTATGGACAACGGAAAACAGGCCGATGAAGACAATGATGGCGTAGGAGATGTCTGTGACCCATGTCCACTGGACGCCAACACAGATGTTTGCACCCATTTCGATCCTAACGACCGCGATGGTGATGGATTCCCGAACGAGCTTGACAACTGTCCGTCGGTTTACAATCCGGACCAAATAGACTCAGACGAGGATGGTAAAGGCGATGCTTGCGACCCATGTCCCCTTGACTACAACCCGGGTAACGCCTACTGCCCACAAAGCATCTATGACATCAAGAAGGGGGTTGTTCCAGCTGGAGCTGTTGCTGAAGTCAGGGAGGCTGTTGTAACTGCTCATGGGTTTAAAAATGGGATCTTCCAAGGCTTCTTCATTCAAGTGGACCAGGATGACGCCGAAAGATTTAGGGGTTCAGAGTACTCTGGGCTTTATTGCTTTGGCCCATCAATCAATCCCAGACCTGCAGTTGGGGCTGTTGTGACTGTCGACGGTTTAATTGACAGCTACTACGATCAGATCCAGCTTAAAGTCAGAAATCTTACCGTTGTTGACAATTCGGAGGTCATCCCAGTTCCAGTGGATGTGACTGCTGCTGATGTGGCAACAGGCGGGACACAAGCTGCCGCGTATGAAAGTGTTTTGATTAAGGTTTCGGATGTTGAGGTCACCAACCAAGACCCAGACCCTGGCGCTGGTGACGCAAGACCTCACAATGAATTTGAGGTGACTGGCGGACTGCGGGTAAACGACTTTGTTTACAAACTGGATCCTTTGCCTTTGACTGGTGATGAGTTTGCCTCCATTGCAGGAATCCTGCGCTGGGCCAATGAACACTCGAAACTTGAGCCACGTAGCGAAGCCGACGCTGTCAGGAGGAACGTGGCAGCAAAGCTGGCTTCATTTGGTCCAGACACTGTTTATATTCAAAAGGGTTCGCAAGCCGTTCCAAAACCTGATTTGGTTGTAAAACTGCAGCGTCCCGTTGATAGCGATACGTTTGTTGCGGTGACCTCCAGTGCGCCTGATTCGGCAATGATAGTTGGAGGCGGAGTCCAGATCCCTGCAGGTCAAATGGTAGGGCTTGTAACTGTTGATGCCCTGGAGATCGGGTCAGGTATTACCCTGACGGCCAGTCTTGACACAGTAAGTCTCGATGTCGTACTAAACGTAGTAGCCCAAGATGCCACTCCTGTAGCGACAAAGGTTGAACCAGATCCCATGGAGCTGACTGAAGGAGACCAGGCGTCAGCGACCTTGTATCTCGATATGCCGGTCTTTGGTGCTCCTGCATCATTTGCAGTTGCTGCAAATCCGACTGGGATTGTTGAGATTCCTGCGACAGTTGAAGTTCAGACCTTTGCACTATCAGCTTTGATCCCAGTGACGGCGATTGCTAAGGGAAGTACCACGGTGACGGTGTCTTCTGCGAATGGCAGCGTTAACTTCCAAGTGAATGTTGCCAAAGCCCCGGAATTTCCAAGGGTCTTCATCAGCGAATATGTTGAAGGTAGCAGCTATAACAAGGCGATCGAGGTGTTCAACAACACTGGAGCGGACCTGAGTCTGGCCAGTTGTGAACTGAGGCTTTACTCGAATGGTTCAGCCACAAGTACCGCCAGCGTTAGACTGGGTGAGGACAACGATACCATCCCTCACGGAGCAACCTTAGTGATATGTAACAATAAGGCTTCTGAGGCTATTTTAAGCATCTGCAACATCCAAAGCGGTAGTGTGACCAACTTCAATGGTGATGACGCCCTTGACTTGGTTTGTGATGACATAGTGGTTGACACCTTTGGACAGATCGGCTTCCAGCCCAACAAGGAATGGATTGGTTCACAGGGCAAAGCTAGGACAGCGGATCGTACCTTGCGTCGAAAGTGCGGGATTGGTCAGGGGCAACCTGACGGCAGCGGTCCATTTGACCCAGATCTGGAATGGGACAACTACGCCAAGGACACCTTCTCTGGTCTGGGATCGCATCAAGTCATGTGTAATTAAATGGACCTAGCTAGGCTGTGACTTGCGCCTTCGAAGCTTTCGTGAAAGCATCCCAAAGAGCTCTTCTAATTCTTTAATCTTCAGCAGTTTTGCAGCCAGAATATAAGTGATAATAGCTGCTGTAATAATCCACGTGAGCCGCAGCAACAGCCCTGCCTTGGTGACAAATTGAGCACCCGGTCGTAAAGGTTTAGTCAGTAGTTCTGCATAAAGAGCAAGCAATATGAGTACCGCCATGATTAAAGAGGCCACCAGCATTTTGCCGAGACTTATGAACAAGGCCTTTGAATTAAGCCTTCCTATTCGTTCCCTTAGCACAAGGTACAAAATACCAGCGTTAGCAAGGGCGGCTATGCTTCCAGCGAGGGCCAATCCTCCGTGGCGCAACGGTCCCGCCAGAAGATAGCAGAGTCCTACGTGTAAGATCATGACAACAAACGCTATTTTGGCAGGGGTGCGCGTATCCTTCATCGCAAAAAACACCTGAACAATGTTGCGCTGGGCCGCTATAAAAAATATGCCGGCGGCGTGAAAATACAGGGCAAAGGCGGTCATTCTGATTGATTCTTCGTTAAACTGACCAAACTTAAAAAGCAATGATGTTATGGGCTTACCCAAAAGCATCAATCCAATACTGGCAGAAATGGTAATGACTCCAAGCAGTTTTAAAGAAAACTGCAAAGTATCCTTGACTGCGACAAAATCTGCGTTTTTTGCCTGAGCCGACATTGTTGGGAGGATGACAGTTGCAACAGCGACAGCAAAAACTCCAAGTACCAGTTCTTGCAGGCGTAAGGAATACTGCAGCGCAGAAACTGAGCCATGTTCAAGGGTTACTGCTATTGCCTGGGACACAGTGACGTTAACTATATAGACAGCTTGGGCAAAGACACCTGGCAAAAATATCCTGCCAACTTCCCGAACAGCTGGGTCCTTAAAGCCCCGCAAAGTTGGAATAAATTTAAGGCCTTTACCCCTAAGAAAGGGGACCTGAAAGGCCAGCTGAATAAAACCACCAACGATAAAGCCGACTGCCAACGCATATGCAGCATCAGGAAAACTATCCCAGAAAAATATGACAACCCCGATATTGACCAGATTTAACAACACCGGGGCAAAAGCCGAAGGACCAAAAATATTGTAACTGTTCAGTGTGCCCTGAATCAGAGCGGCAATTGAAATCAAAAACAAAAAGGGAAACATGACCCGGGTGAGGGATATCGTCAGCTCAACCTTGCCTGGCTCATCTATAAAGCGTCCTGTGAAGAAATTCTCGACTATTGGAGCGGCTAACAGGATGCCCAGCAGCGTCACCGCCAGCATCAGCAAGGTAAACAAGGTCATAAATCCCGAGAAGAACTTGGAAAGCCTCTCTTTGTCCCCTTCTTCCTGTAGTCCCTTGAAAACTGGGATAAAGGCGGGCGTCATCGCCCCATCGCCAAACATGCGCTGCAACATGTTTGGGATCATTGAAGCAATCGCGAAGGCATCAGATCCATGGCCAGTTCCAAGATAATTGGCCCTGACCTGTTCCCGTATCAACCCAGTGATACGAGATATAATGGTAAAAAGCGAAACGACGGCGGTTGATTTGACTAGACCAGAAAACGGCTTGCGACCTTTTCCACGTTCAACAGACTCTTTGCTCAAGCTACCACTCGCTGCAAATGCCCATACCGACTGACACTAATTGCAGTCCATGTCAGGGTCAAGTTTTTTGATAACCTGGTGTATTAGTTTATTTCTCAAGTTCTTTGGCTTGATTCCAAAGATCGTCCAAGGCTTTAAGTGGTTGATCGCCAAGGCTTTTCCCTTGACTGGCAAGCGTTTTTTCGATGTGGGAAAATCGCTTCTTAAAGCGCACCAGCATGCGTCTTAATGCCTCTTCAGGATTCAGGCCATAATTTCGCGATATGTTGGCAATCGAAAAGAGGACATCGCCAATCTCATCTTCGATGCGCTCTTCATCGCCTTCGGCTATGGCTTCCTTGAGCTCGGCAATCTCTTCATCAAGCTTGTCCACGGCACCTTGATTATCAGGCCAATCAAAACCAACGTTTCTGGCCTTATCGCTGATTCTTAAGGCCATAAGCAAGGCTGGCAGGCTACCTGGAACTCCATCCAGCAATCCTCGTCCTTCCTTGCGCTTGAAACCTTCCCATCTGTTAAGCACTTCGGCCGCATTTTCAGCCTTGCTTTCTTGTCCAAAAACATGGGGATGTCGGCTTACAAGCTTTGTAACCAAGGCGTTACAGACATCAGCGATATCGAAGGCGCCCTGCTCTTCCATAATCTTGGCCTGGAAAACGATCTGAAGCAGCAAGTCCCCAAGCTCTTCCCTTAAGGCTTCTGGACGGCCGGAATCAATGGCCTCAATAACCTCATAAGCCTCTTCGATCACGTAAGTTTTCAGGGTTTTTAATGTCTGCTGTTTGTCCCAAGGGCATCCATCTGGGGCCCTCAGCCTATTCATAACCTCTACCACGGCCTCAAAGGCTTCACCCTTGGCGCCTACACGTTTATCTTGCATGTCTTTTTTCCTATTGAACTACTCGGCCGCAGGTTGGATGAAGCGAACTTTTCCGGCCTTTGACAAGTTGTGGAAGTCGTTTCCAGCAGGGCTGAAGGCAGAGGCGCCGATAACTTTGCCACCTGTCGCATCAATCCTGAAGAAGTTAGCTCTGATGGTGGAACCAAGCGTTGGCGGGATGTCCCCAAAGTCTGGGATAGAGGCAAGTGGAATGGCCACTTCAACGGAGTAGCCATTGTCCACATCATCGTCTTTGTTTAGGGTTCCATCAATGTGAACAGCCGTTTTCAACCCAGGGATATCATGAGCCTTTGCCTCTTGCCATGGGGGAGTCCGATGGCCGGTAAACAAGGCGTCAAAAACGACATTTGCAGGAGAAACCTGGATTTCAAGATAGTTGTTTCCATCTGACTTGGCGTCAAGATAGATCTCAATACAGTCTTGAGTCCAAAGCTCATCATCTCGATTCTTCAAAGTGCTTCCTATGTGCTGGTCCTTCACTTCAAAGGCAAAATACAAGTTGGTGTCGTCCCACACCGATTTAACGGTCACAGTCGACTCGCTGACTGAGCCGTTGCTGGTCATAAACGGCACGGATGGTGTCGCCAGTTTCCAGGCCTCTTCATCAATCTTTCCATCAATGACTATTTCAGTTCCTATCTTAGTCGAGGTAAGGGTAGGCGTTGGTTTGGAGGCCTTTGCCCTGATCTGGATCTTCGCCATTTGCACTCGATTGCCACCATCGTTGGGCACCTGATCGGTGTTGACCAACATCATCCGGTCGCCACCGCCCCTGGTACGGTAGATTTCTTCATTATAAATCCCGCCCCAAAGGACCGCGGTCCCACCATTTGCATCGCGATCAACGACGACGGTTTGTATGTCTCTGATGATCTCCCCAGCTTGCCACTGCCCTATGGGGTACAACTCGCCAACGGGGACGTGATCCAGCACCATTCGCTTGCCACCAGGCAGTTCTAGGTGGCCAAATATCTTCCACTCACCTGGAACAGCTTTGACTACCTGCCAGTAGTAGGTGATTGTGATTTCGCTTCCAGCTGTAACGGAATCTGCCGAAACATCAACCCCAATCAACTTGATTTTGTCGTCAAAATTGGCGTTTAACGTGTATTTTGGTTCTGGAACCTCAGTCAGAATATTGTCTTGGATGCGAATTCGCTGGTCCTTGGTAAGCACCACCTTCATTGGCTTTCTACAAGCATCGAAAGCGACCAACGCCAGCAACACGGCCAGTGAGAAAAAAACTTTTTGCCTCATCATCTCCTCGGCAAATAAACGGACGCCAGCAAGATACCGCAGGGCCGCTTATGTTGCAAGAGGGAGCACGCGGCCAATGTTGCGAGAGGGCGCAGGCGTACGGGGCGAAGGGGCGCGGACTTGCGGGGCGAAGGGGCCGAGGGACTAGTTGGGCAGCGATCTGGCGAGGCGGAAGCCGACGTAGGCGTAGCGGACGCGCGGATCGAAGTCGTTGCGAAAAGCTGCCCGCACGAACCAGGCGCCGTCGCTCCAGGAACCGCCGCGAATAACCCGGAAAGAGCCTTCATCGGGGCCTCGTGGATCTTCACAACCCTCAGCGCAAAAACTGTCATAGTTACCAAACCAGTCATAAACCCATTCAGAAACATTACCATGAACATCGTACAAACCAAATGGATTCGCTGCCTTTTGACCCACTGGATGGGTTGTCCAGTCTGAGTTGTAGCCATACCAAGCAGCCTCGGGTAGCAAAATGCCTAAGGGATCATATGCGCATACCTCTTGCCCAACGTCCCCAATGTTGCTTCCTATCCAATATGCAGTCTTAGTTCCAGCTCGGGTGGCATATTCCCATTCTGCCTCGGTGGGTAAACGATAGCCTTTGCAATTAAGACCGGCAAAATCTACTGTGGCAGAATAGTTGCCGGTGCCTGGAGTACCTGAGGGATTGCTCAAGGTGTAACACTGTTCAAATCCTTCAGCCTCGGAAAGCCTGTTCGCATAATAAACCGCGTCATACCAAGACACCATTTCAACAGGGCAGTCTTCACCACAGTCACGAAATTCAGATGGATTACTGTCAATCAAAGTGGACCACTCTTTCTGGGTTACTTCAGTCTGTTTCATATAAAACGGACGAGTTATCGTGACAAAATGAACTGGACCTTCCCAATCGAAACGACATTTCTCATCATAAGGAGAACCCATTTCAAAGGTGCATGCCGGGATTAGGCACCAGCCTTTATCGCAGTCAGCACCGGTAACACAACTATCGACCTGTAAACAATAGTTGCCAAAGTTGCGGTAGCCCTCGTCACAGTTACAAAAGGTGGAAGCGTCATCATCGATCGCGCAAGTGCCGTGACCGCTGCAGCCGACACCTAGACATGGATCTTCAGCTAGGCAGTGGTTACCAAAGCGATGGTAGCCGTCGTTGCAGATACAAAAGGCATCGCCGGAACCAGTGACTACACAGGTGCCGTTATCACTGCAGGTAACGCCTGAACATGGGTTCTCGATGGGAACGCAAGTGCCACCTTGGAGACGGAAACCTTCGTTGCAGACACAAAAGGCTTCGCCGGAACCACTGATTACACAATGGCCATTTTCACCGCAGGTGACTTCTGCGCATGGATCCTCAATTTCAACAGCAACGCAGGTATCGCCTTGAAGACGGAAACCTTCGTTACAGACACAAAAGGCTTCGCCGGAACCGCTGATTACACAAGTGCCATTCTCACCGCAGTTTACATCTGCGCATGGATCTGCAATTTCAATCACAACGCAAGTATCGCCTTGAAGACGAAAACCTTCGTCGCAGATGCAAAGAGGGGCTCCTGAACCGGTGATTACACAGGTGCCGCCGTCACCGCAGTCAACTTCTTCACATGGATCCTCAATTTCAATCGCGACGCAAGTGCCCTCTTCAAGACGGTAACCTTCATGGCAGATGCAAAGGGCTTTGCCTGAACCACTGACCACACAGGTGCCGTTACCACAGTCAACATCTTGGCAAGGAGATTCCGGCTCTTCAACATCGTCAATCTCAACGCAAGTGAGGCCTTCACGACGGAAACCATCCTTGCAGACACAAAATGCATCGCCTGAACCGCTGATAACACAGGTGCCGTGCTCATCACAGTCAACATCTTTGCAAGGAGATTCCGGCTCTTCAACATCGTCAATGGCAACGCAAGCAAGGCCGTCAGCACGGAAACCCAACTCGCAGATGCAAAGCGCATCGCCTGAACCGCTGACTACACAGGTGCCGTGCTCATCACAGGTAACATCTTTGCAAGGAGATTCCGGCTTTTCACCACCATCCTCAACGGCAACGCAAGTAAGGCCGTCAGGATTGTAACCATAGTCACAAATACAAAGCGCGGCACCTGAACCGCTCACTACACAGGTACCGTGGTCACTACATGTGACATCCTTACAAGCAGAACCTGGCTCCCCACCGCCATCCTCAACGGCAACACAAGTAAGGCCATCAGCACGATAACCCAACTCGCAGATACAAAGAGCCTTACCCGCTGCTGATGCTATACAAGAACCATGACCATCGCATGTCACGTCTTTGCATGGGTCATCTGCCAAGGCTTCCTTGCAAACGCCATCTTGCAGGGTAAACCCGCTATCACAAATGCAGATAGCCCCTTCGGCACCAATGGCACAGCGCCCATGGCTACCACAGTCAACCCCAACGCAGTAATTCTCGAATTGCTCGCCGCTATCACCACAAGCAACGAAAAGCACTGCAACCAAAGGCAACACTCGCTTTAGCATGGAACACCCCCAAGAAGCAGAAACCAGCGGAATGACAGCCCAAGCACAAACACGAAAAGGCCACTTCGCCTCAGCATCCTACTAACGGCCAAAGTGACAGTCAATCAATAATTTCCTCGTTGTTTGCCTTGGGGGCAGGATCAGGGACAGGGACAGGAACAGGGGTTCAGCTTCGCAGTAGCGGGGGGATTCCTTTGTGGAGGGAGTCTTCCACTCGCGATCTGATGGCCTTTTCCAGAAACCAACTTAAATCAACGGTGATTACCACCTCTTTGTCGGTGACTTGAACGTCTGCGTCAACGCCAGACCTTGAGTATTTAACCCTTTGGGGGGCTAGCATGTCCTTTTCCAAAGAGTACTGCAGGGAAATGCTATCAAGAACCGGCATAAGTCGGGCCAAAGCTGTATCAATGTCCAATTTATGCTCGAAACGGTAACTTTTGGTTGCCACTAGATTTCCCCCTTGTCACAATGCCGTGCGATTTATCAAGGCGCTCCCGTCACTTCACCAGGATTCGAATGGGGCCTAGTTGGGTCGAGCTTTCTTTCAGTCCAATCAAACATTCGCTCAATTGAACGCAGCGCCTTTTGCTGTGTAGTCGCGTCAATTTCCACAATCTGGTCAGGCCTAGGGTCCTCTAAAACCTGAAGCACTCGATGCAAATCAACCCTTTTCATATGTGGACATATAGCACATGTGCCCACAAATCGCTTGTCAGGAAAATCCACCTTCATCCGGCCAGCCAAACCACATTCAGTCACCAACATGAAGTTGGTATCAGTGCTAGCCCTGATGTAATTGACCATATCACCAGTACCACCAGCCAAGTCCGCATGAACAACCACCTCAAGCGGAGATTCCGTGTGTACAAGCACCTTAAGGCCTGGAACCCGCCTCTTCCACTTGATTACCTGGTCTGCGGTGAAGGCTTCGTGGACTATACAGTGCCCGTCATAGCCGGTAATCCTTTTTGTCGTCAGCTTGGCCAGATTCTGGGCCATATATTTATCAGGTAAAAACACCACATGATCGGTTGGAGCGGCTTCTACTATAGCCAATGAATTCGCGCTGGTACAACAAACGTCGCACTCTGCCTTGACCTCGGCGCTGGTGTTTACATAGCAAACAAAGGTCGCATCTGGGTGTTGCTGTCTTAAACGGCGAACATCAGCACCTGTGATTGACTCGGAAAGTGAGCATCCTGCGTCCGGGTTAGGCAAAAGCACCCTTTTGTTGGGAGACAGGATCTTGGCCGTTTCACCCATGAAAGAGACGCCACAAAAAACGATGGTGTCAGCATCCACGTCCCTAGCTATCCTAGACAACCCCAGCGAGTCACCTCGATAGTCGGCAACTCCAAACAGTATTTCAGGAGTTTGATAGCTATGCCCAAGAATAACGGCGTTTTGCTGCGCAGCTAACTCCTTGATTCGCAAGGTGGTTGGAGCAATTTCAGCACACTCTTGCACTGTCCAACCAACCCGACTGAGCAGCTCAAATAAACGACCTGTTTCAAGCTCAACGGCTTGTTTTGAAAAGCCAAACATGGCGGCATTTAACAGGATAAAATTATAACAGTCAATCTAACGGGTGATAAAGCTGTAGAATCCGAGGGTTAAACGCAAATTCATGGCATATCAAGGAGCGGGGGCAGGGTCAGGAGCAGGGGTTCACAAAATCTGCTCAGATGTCGTGGAATTTGGTAATCTTCGAACCTGAGCGGTTGTTGCGGCCGGAGTGCGAATGAAAGTTTTGAAAGTTGTTGCGATTGTGCTTGGCGTGCTGGTAGGTCTGATTGTCATTGGCGCCTTCATCATTGGGGTAATGTTCAGAAATGAAACCAGAAAACCTGCCATCAATGGCAGTCCCGTTGCACATAAGACTCGGAACCTGGAGCCAATGCCCAGACCCTATAAAGCCAAAGGCAGATATCGAGTGGTCGAAATTGATGGACGCGCTTGGTTGATGGACCGTAGAGATAGAATCACGATTCTGCGCGGAGCAACAGTCAAGTTTGATGGCGCCACAACCCTTGGCAGTGACCCATTTTTGACCGCCCGACAACTGCGAGATGTCGGTTTTAACGCCTTAAGAGTTTTGGTGCCTTGGGACGACATTAACAACAACCAAGATTCTTTAAAGCTGTTTTATGACATGAAAACTTTGATGAACGCCGCTCACGGACATGACATGGTGGTTCATTTTGTAATTTGGTTCGACGGAGTTCCAGGACAGCCCGGCAGCAGCGGTATCCCAGCTGTAATGAACAGGGGGGATCTGGCACCTTTTGAGCCCTCTAAGTATCAGTTCATAAACCAGTTGCGTACCCTTGCCCTTGAGATGAGATGGTGGTCTGATTTTAACCAAAGCCTTTGGTCATTTGACTCCAAATCACTGCAGGATCACTTGATTGACCCATGGCCAAAGCTAGTACAGTTGTTTGGTGGTCACCCTGCCCTACTGGGACTTACTCCGATACACACGCCTGTTTGCTACCCTGGAATTGTTGGGCGCCTGTTTAATCCAGGCAAAGACGATTGTCCAATATCGGACTTTCAGCACCGTTTTATTTCCGCAGTCAGAGCTAACGATTCCAATGTCGTTGGAATTATGGAGCCACCAGTCTCCGGGGTCCCTTGCACCAAAGGCCAGGTCATTGATGAATGGGAAAAGCCAGATTTGCCTAATATTATAACTGCTTGGGGTGTTGCCAAAGATAACATCGCCAAGATGGCCCAACTTGTTCAAGATGGGCGTTTTCCCATGTTTTTTCAAAACGAGGACATTGGCGAGCAACCTTCTGGATCTGAAGACTTTTCCAATTGGTGTGACACGCTTGATAAGCTGCAGGCATCTGGGTATGTGAACTTGGCTGATCCAGTTAATCCGGCCAAGCAACTGATGCAGGCTGTCAACAGGCCATACCCAAGTCGAGTAGCTGGGGTACCAACTGGTTGGTCGCTTCAAGATGGGACTTTTACTTTGACCATAAAATCCCCGGTAAAAGATCAGCCTACCATGGTGTATATCCCGCCATCAGCGTTTGGTCCTGATGTAACATGGGAGAATTTAAATGTTACCGTGACTGCCGGGACTTATAAAACCCACGCCAGGAATCCAAACATGCTTCTTTGGTTTGTCGAGCCAGAGGCCGAGAGTGCGCAGATAGTGGTTGGGGTGGGGGCAGGGACGGGAGCAGGGGCAGGAACAGGGACAGGAGCAGGGACAGGGGCAGGAACAGGGATAGGGGAAGGGGGATGACTATTTTTTCAGTGGATACTGTGTGAAGGCAATCACTCCGATTAGGGACAACAGGCCGGCGGCGGCGCCTGTCAGGATTATCCCCATCGGCTCCTTACTGGTGTATCCAAAATTGGCAAACAAGGTGCCTTGAAATGCCAGGGCCAAACCACCGGCTATCTTTTGGGTCAGCCCCTCCATGCCGTTATACATCGCTTCTCTGCGGTATCCTGTACGCTCAGTATCGTGATCCATGACGTCAGCAAGAATCGCCCTAGGAATAACAAAACCTACAGCAAGCGCTGGTGCCAAAATGATCAATATGGCTATCAGGTGTGGCATGGGAGGAACACCTGGTATGCTGCCTGCCAACGTCGCAAGTGGAACCAACACCGTGAAAATAATCAGGCTAGCCATGTAAAGATGTGTCTTTTTAACATGTTTAGTTGCCCAATCGACAACTGGCAGCATCAATGAGGCCAGCACCACAAGCCCAAGCAGCAAAAACGAGGCAACCAAATCGCCCTTGGAAGGGTCATCTACGACCTTTGTCACCACCAAAAACGGCAGGGCCGCTGTAATCATGAACTGGGCAGCATAAAGCATTGAAGCACTGATGATATATGGCAAAAAGGCTGGGTTCTTTAGCGTTTCCCAACCGGCTTGAAGCAGATTGAAAGGAACGTTTTTCTCGTCGGTATGAGGAGTTTCTTTGATCCTGGTCAAAACCGGCAGCATGCAAATGACGGTCAAAAAGGCGGCCAAAACAGCTGCGACTTTAAATCCGTCTGGTACGTGAAAACCGAGGATTTCACCTCCCCCCATCAAGGCATCGATTGCTAGGCCAAATCCAACAAAGGCAACTATCTGGGCCAATGCATTAAAACCAGCCATCCAAGCGGAAACACGCACTCGTCCGGCCTCAGTTCGCCACACCTCTGGCATCAAGGCCAAGTAGGGATTAAAAACAACAGTGAACGAGACGTGAAGCACGCCCAGCATTACAAAAAGCCATGTAACGTTTACATCTGATAGACCATTGACAGGGGGAAACCACAATAACAAGAAGGAAAACACCAAAAAAGGCAGACCAAACCTCATGAAAGGCTGCCTGCGCCCGCTTTTTCCCTTGTGATGGTCTGACCAGTAACCAACCAGAAGATCGGTAAAGCCACCGACGATCATGACGACCAAGGAAGCAAGACCAAACACCTGGGGATCGACCAATTGCACACGTCCAACCTCGTCGGCCGAGGGGCAATAAAGACGCATCGCCCAAGTGGAAACTACAAGTAACAGCATTCCAACAGGCAGATTCCCAGCAGAATAGGCAATCATTGTCCCTAGGCCGGGATCTTTGTAGCCGCTATCGGTATCGTTATGTTTGATCTTAGACATGCACAACTCCGCCGTCCATACATGACCAGAGGTGATAATGGACTAACCTAAGCAGGTGTCAAGAAAAAAAGCCCGTGGTGGTTGAACAATCATCTTCTGGTTGGGAACAAAAACACACCACCAGAAAAACGTGGTCAATTGGTTAGTCCAGGATTTTAGCAACCCAGAAATGACTTGAGGGGCGAGCTTACGCCTTTACAATAGCTTCAACGGCGCAGTTTGGAACGCATTTTGGATCGCCGCCGCTTTCTTCACATTCGGTGCACAGGGCAGGATCAATCACGTAGATGGGATCCGCTTCGCTGATAGCAAAGTTGATGTCACATGCATCAATACAAGCGCCACAAGCAACGCAATCATCAGTAATTTTCATCGCCATGGTAACAACCCCCATGAATTTAAAAAACACCAACAGCGAGCCTTCGCTGCAGCCGTGCCGAATACTGCGTAAAGTTGGCAAAAGTGTCAAGGGTGAAAGTCATCCAAAATCATCACCCCCCTGCCCTGTCCCTGCTCCTGTCCCTGCTCCTGTCCCTGAGCCTGTCCCTGCTACAGATCCTGCTAATTGGCATGTTCAGGTTCCTAATTGTTCGTTCTTTTTGGCGTTTGATCTCTTCGTTACAGTTTTAAAACATGTCCGGGGGCATCCTTCCGGGCCCAAAATCTCCCGTAGCCACCCCGACTGTCTCTTAGTGACATCGTCCGGACGAGATATACGATTGCTAACGTGTACGTTCATCCTTTTGGCCCGGACGGGCCGCTTCGCGTCCTTCATGTCAGCTAAGAGACGTCGGGTCCCGGCAACTCCCGATAGCGCCCTCCAGGATTGCCCCCGGACCATGTTGCAGGGTGCCCTCTCGACCTCTTTTTAGCTCCAAATCCTGCAGATCACCACGATCATCTCCCTGTCCCTGTCCCTGTCCCTGATCCTGCCCCCTGTCCCCGCCTCCTGCCTCCTGCGCCAAGAAAAACAACAAAAAACCAGTCAATGCTCAAGAAAATGGCTTTTCACATATTGGAGTTTAGGACCTGCATGGCAGAATTAAATCTATGAGAGGGGCTTTTGACTTAATCGATGAGCGTCTTTGGGTGGGGCCTGCTCCCTTTACACCAGGCGATTATCGCAAGCTAGTTGACTTGGGAATCACGCACATCCTTTGTTTGCAGCCAATTAATGAGTCCGAAAGCATGGGGCTCAGTGACCATGAAATCCGGGACTCTGCTAAACAAGCGGGACTAAGTTTTACCAGGGTCCCAATCAAGAACTTTGACCGTTTCTCCATGCTTGAAGAGGTCCCAAAAGCCACCATAAAGGTGCTTGAACTGCTTTCAAGGGGTGAAAGCGTCTACATTCACTGTGGAGCTGGGATCAACAGAGCCCCAACAGTGGCGGCGGCCGTCATTGCCGCCAGGCACTCAATCTCTGTCAAGGCTGCATGTGATTGGATATCGAGATTGCACCCAAGCGCCCCAGACTGCGGCGCTGTGCAGCAGTACATCGAGGCCCCAAAATCATCTATTGATTCAACCAACTGACGCTTTTTTTGACCTAGTTTTACTTGAACCCGCCTTACTTGTTTTTGATTTCGAGGCCTTAGTAACTTTAACAACAGGGTCAACCACATCGACCTTCAAAGAGCCATCTGGCCCATCTTTGGCGGCATTCTTGTGGGACAAACTGAGATTAAGCTTGACCTCAACATCCAGACCATCCAGGACCTTTTTTACCTCTCCGGCCAAATCCAGATTGTCCAGGAACCTCCCCATTTCTTTGGTGATCACCTCTAGGAAGCCAGTGCGAAAAGCCTCAAGCTCCCTACTGACATATTGGCCAATCTCTTTGGGTACCAAGGCGCCGACAAAGGCCCTTAATCCCTCATCAGTTGAAAGCAAGGTATTAAAGGAAGTCTCCACTGCTTTGCGGGCGAACTCGCGAAGCATACCATCGTAACCACGGCGAGGCTGCGAATCACTCTCGGGGCCAAACCTGTCGTTGTCGTCCATATTTCCCTCCTTTGCCAATGGCGATTTTATATTCAACGCGCCTGACGACGCAAGCCAGGAGATTCCCCCTCTCTTGAAGGGGAAATCGAGAACAAGGTAGTGATTTTTTTGGGTACCCCCAATCCGGGTTTGCCAATTTGTGTTAAAATATCGCGCCCGCGAGGTCACGACGGAGGACAATGAAGTTTTTTAAGAAATTATTTGGAACCCGCAACGAGCGCGTCCTCAAAAAAATGCGCCCAATTGTTGATAAAATTAACGCACTTGAGCCAACGTTTCAGGCAATGTCCGCCGAGGAGCTGGCTGGTACTACCGCCAGATTAAGAGCTCGCGTCGCTGCTGGTGAAACCTTGGACGACATATTGCCCGAGGCCTTTGCCGCTGTCCGAGAGGCTTCAGTACGTACCACAGGAATGCGCCACTACGATGTCCAGTTGATGGGTGGAATGGCCCTGCATCGTGGTGAAATTGCGGAAATGAAGACTGGTGAAGGCAAAACTCTGGTCGCCACCACCGCGCTGTACTTGAACGCGGTAGAACCTGATCCTGAAAACCCCACAAAGGGTATGGGAGCGCACCTAGTTACCGTTAACGACTATCTGGCGCAACGTGACGCTGAGTGGATGGCACCGATTTATCAGTCGCTTGGAATGACCGTTGGAATCATAGTTCATGGCCTGTCGGATCAACAGCGAAAGGCTTCATATGATTGCGACATAACCTATGGAACAAACAACGAATTTGGCTTTGACTACCTTCGAGACAACATGAAATTTAACATCGAAGACATGGTCCATCGCCACTTTCCATTTGGGGTAAAAGACGGCCAAACCAAGACTTTTCACTATGCAATCGTCGACGAAGTTGACTCGATTTTGATTGACGAGGCTAGGACTCCTTTGATCATCAGTGGGCCTGCTGAGGAATCAACTACTGTTTATTACACAGTTAATGCCATTGTTCCGTCGTTACGCCGTGATGAAGACTATGTCGTGGACGAAAAGGCACATTCTGTGACGTTGACGGAATCTGGTGTCGACAAGGTCGAGCGCAGGATGAGCGTCCGCAATCTGTACGATGCCGAAAACGTGGAGTTGGTCCACCACGTTTATCAGGCGCTAAAGGCTCACACCCTTTTTAAACGAGACGTTAACTATGTCATTGAGGATGGCGAAATCATCATCGTTGACGAATTCACTGGTAGAAAGATGCCGGGACGACGATGGTCTGATGGTCTGCACCAGGCAGTCGAGGCCAAAGAAGGCTTGAAAATCAAGGACGAGAACCAGACTCTGGCCACCATCACGTTCCAGAACTACTTCCGTATGTACAACAAGTTGGCCGGGATGACAGGTACTGCGGACACCGAAGCCGAAGAGTTTGCAAGGATTTACAACCTCGACGTTTTGGTTGTCCCCACCCATCGCCCACTGGCACGAAAGGATTATGAAGACCTAGTCTACAAGGATGAACGCGCCAAGTTCATGGCCACCCTCAAGAAGATCGAGGAGTGTCACGCGAAGGGCCAGCCGGTGCTAGTTGGAACCACCTCGGTTGATAAATCCGAGTTGGTAAGCCGTCTTTTGAAACGAAAAAACATTCCTCACCATGTTCTAAACGCCAAAAATCACATGCTTGAGGCTCAGATTATTGCCCAAGCCGGCAGGAAAGGGGCTGTGACGATCTCTACCAACATGGCCGGGCGAGGAACCGACATAATTTTGGGCGGAAACGCCGAGGCAATGGCCAAAGGTCAGGTGGAATCAGTTGAAAGTGAAAAATACGAAGAGGTGCTTAAAAACTTCCAAAAAATATGCGCTAAGGAGCGCCAGGAAGTCTTGGATGCCGGCGGTTTGATGATTCTTGGAACTGAACGCCATGAGTCAAGGCGTGTCGACAACCAGCTGCGAGGGCGAGCTGGTCGTCAAGGGGACCCAGGTGCTAGCCAGTTCTTTTTGTCCCTTGATGACGATCTGATGCGTATTTTTGGTGGCGACTCCATCAAGAAAATCATGGAAAGGCTGGCAATTCCAGATGATGAGCCGATCGTTCATAGGTGGGTCACGCAATCTATCGAAAGTGCTCAAAAACGTGTTGAAGGACGAAACTTCGATATCAGAAAGAACGTTTTGGAGTACGACGACGTCATGAACCAGCAGCGACAGACGATTTATGCTCTGCGCTTGAAGGTTTTGGATGGCTCTGAAATCCGCGAGATGGTCTTGAATGCGATCGAGCAGGTTGGCTACATGCTGTTTGACCAGTACTGTCCGGTTGGGGTCGTGAACGACGAATGGGACTGGCGCGGTTTAAAGACTGACATTGAAGGCAATTTACGCATTAAATTGGACCTTGAGCCGCTGATGGCAGACCCTGATAAGGCTGGGGATCTTTTGATCGAGTTCCTGATCAAAGCTTACGAGCAAAAGGTCGAAAATACTGTAACTAAGGCTGTAAATAATAGGCTGCCTGAGCCTGAACCTGGGCTTGTTGAGGATTTCGACTACGATCAGTGGCAAAAAGACCGGGAAAAGGTCGCAGAAGCGATGCTGGAAGGGTTCAGACTATATGAACGTGAGCGCTTCTTGCGGGCCATTGACACGCTTTGGAAGAACCACCTTTACGCGATGGACCACCTTAAAGAGGGCGTGCACCTTCAGGCTCATGCTCAAAAGGACCCCAAGGTCATTTATAAACGCGAGGGGTACGAGCTGTTTAAACAGCTGATAGACCTGATAAATCAAAATGTTGTGCAGTCAATGTTTAGGGCGGAAGTTCAAGGAGACCGCGATGCTGAAAAGTTAAGAAGACTGCGCAGTAATGTTGCGATGCAGTACGGTCGTGGCGCCCTGCCGACTCCGGATGGACAAAGCGTTGCTGCTAGTGGTGGTGCACCTGGGCCGGTAACCAGAGTTGTGCCCAAGGTGGGCCGCAATGATCCCTGCCCATGTGGCAGTGGGAAAAAGTACAAGAAATGCCATGGAGCACAGGACGCTGCGACACTTTAATTTTTGGTTGCCTGAAAATGGGTTGTGGTAATAGTATTTCCACGATTTGGGCGCCTTTCAGTTAGGAGGATTCATGTACGAAACATCTGACATTCGCAAGGGATTAAAGGTCACGATGGATGGATATCCTTGGATAATCGTGGACTTCCAGTTCGTCAAACCAGGTAAGGGAACCGCTTTTACCAGGGTCAAGATGAAGAATTTGAAGACTGGTAACGTTCTTGATAGGACCTTTAAAACGGGCGAAAAACTAGAACGAGCCAACTTTGAAGAACGTCGCTGCCAGTATTTGTTCAATGATGGCAACAACTACACCTTCATGGATACCGAAAATTACGAGCAGATTGCGGTGCCAGCCGAGGCCATTGGAACTGACGCCCAGTTCCTGCAAGACCACATGGAAGTCACCGTTTTAATTTATGAAGGGGCGCCCATGAGTATTGAGTTGCCCACTTTTATCGAGGCTGAGATTACCTATTGTGAGCCTGGAATTAAGGGAGACACCGCAACTGGTGCGACGAAACCTGCGACCATCTCGTCAGGCGCCGTGGTTATGGTGCCGCTGTTTGTGAACGATGGTGACTGGCTGAAGATCGACACCCGTGATGGTAGCTACGTCGAGCGGGTAAAGAAGTAGCTGCGTGTCCGATTACGTTAGATTTCATCAAAATCAATCAGCCCTATTTCGACGTTTGGGTCAAAGAGCTAGGCTTATGGATGCCTTGCGAGCTTTTTTTAGAGGCCTAGGTTTTGTCGAGATAGAGACCCCAATAGTGTGCACTTCCCCTGGTGTTGAGACGCATCTTGCGGCGCTTGAGACCAAGGCGTGTGGACATGCGAAGTATCTAACTACCAGCCCGGAATTTCACATGAAACGGCTGTTGGCGGTTGGCTTTGACAAGGTATTTCAGGTTACCAAAGCGTTTCGTGACGGGGAGCTTGGAGATCGTCACAATCCTGAATTTAGCATGGTGGAATGGTACAGGGTTGATGCTGATTACAACGTCATGATGGACGATACACAGGCGTTGCTTCAGTTTCTGACGAAGACTTTGTGGTCCTCGTACGTTGTTCCTGAGGCCCCTGGGGTGAGGCCTGCCATTGATATGGGTGGAAGGTGGGAAAGGATTCCGTTTAAGGTGGCTTTTGAGCGTGCTGGGTTGGGAGATCCTGCGGCAATGGATTTTGACGAGAGGTGCTTGGCGCTTGTGGATACTGTCGAGGGTTCGATTGGGCGTCATGCTCCTGAGTTTTTGATTGAGTATCCGGCTGATATGGCTTCTCTTGCGCTTTTGAAGTCTGGGGATCCTTCAGTTGCAGAGCGTTTTGAGTGCTACGCTGGTGGGCTTGAACTGTGCAATGGATTTTCTGAGTTGCCAGATGCAGACCTGTATGTGGAGCGGTGTGAGGCCGATCTGGCGGCTAGAGCAAGCATGGGGCTGCCGCTCTACCCTATCGACCATCGTTATGTGTCAATGCTTAGGGAAGGCCTACCAAGATGCGCAGGCAACGCCCTGGGCTTCGACCGAGTGGTTATGCTGCTGACAGGAGCGGCCAACCTAAGCGAAGTAATCGCCTTCCCCTTCGACCAGGCATGACGACCTGATCCTGTCCCTGCTACAGATCGTGCTAATTAGCACGTTCTGGTTCATGATGTTTGTTGGGCTTTGGCGTTTTATCTCTTCGTTACAGTTGTAAAACATGTCCGGGGGCATCCTTCCGGGCCCAAAATCTCCCGTAGCCACCCCGACTGTCTCTTAGTGACATCGTCCGGGCGAGATATACGATTGCTAACGTGTACGTTCATCCTTTTGGCCCGGACGGGCCGCTGCGCGGCCTTCATGTCAGCTAAGAGACGTCGGGTCCCGGCAACTCCCGATAGCGCCCTCCAGGATTGCCCCCGGACCATGTTGCAGGGTACCCTCTCGACCACCTTTTAGCTCCAAATCCTGCAGATCAGTACAATTATCTCCGTGACCCTGTCCTTGTCCCCACCCCTGATCCTGCCTCAATTCCGCTTGACATTCAGTCCCCTTCAATGGCACAAGGTCTAGGCCTTAGTTGTGGGGGTGTCCTTATGGTGGTTCCATCTTGGTTGAAACCTTTCAATGTGGATGTTCAAGACGCGATTTTAAAGGTGCTTAAAGACCCTGGAACGGCGCCTTTGGCCTGCTTTGATGCGGATGGCACCTTGTGGTCCATGGATATTGGCGAGGCCTTTTTTAGGTGGTTAATCGCGGGAGACCTGTTGCCAAATTTTCGTGGTGAAAAGGAAATTTATGACCGCTACGAAAAGGAAGTCGAAAAAAGTCGTGCAGATGGCTACTTTTGGGCCGTTTCCACGATGGCAGGAATTCCAGTTGAAGATATCGTTCACTGGTCCAAACAAATGGCGTACGCTTGGCCAAACTATCGCACCGCAATGCATGATTTAGTACTTGGCTTAAAGGCTGCTGGCTTTGAAGTCTGGATTGTTTCAGCCACAAACAAATGGACTGTTACTGAAGGTGGAAAGCTGATTGGATTCGACCCGAATCAAGTGATTGGCATGGCCGCTAAAGTCAAAGACGGTGTAATAACAACAGAACCTGAACTGCCCTTGGTGGCGAACGCAGGAAAAGTGGAAATCATTGACCGTGTCATTGGTCGCAGACCAGATCTAGCATTTGGCGATAGCAAGGGAGACCTGGAGATGCTGGAATACGCCCGCCAAGCGATTGTAGTGGGAGAAAGATCTGCTCCCACAAGTCTACTTCCAGTCGCCAAGGAAAAAGGCTGGCCAGTGCACGAGTTTTAGGGCAGGGGGCAGGGAGACGATTGTGCAATTCTGCAGGATTTGGAGCTAAAAAGAGGTCGAGAGGGCACCCTGCAACATGGTCCGGGGGCAATCCTGGAGGAGTGGCCAGTCGACGCTGCCGGGACCCGACGGTCACTTTTGCGACCATGCGCCGGCTCGGGCGTTGCTAAAGTGACCGTTGGGATGGCACGGCGAGCTGGCTCCCGGAAGGATGCCCCCGGACATGTTTTATAACTACAACGAAGAGATAAAACGCCAAAAAGAACAAACAATCAGAAGCCAGAACGTGCTAGTTAGCACAATCTGTAGCAGGAACAGGGACAGGAACAGGGACAGGATCAGGGACGGGGACAGGGACGGGAACAGGGCCGGGCTAGGTGCCTTTTGGCTTTGCGTTCCAAAGCGACATCATTAATGAGGCTGCAATGACTGACATTATGGCTAGTAGCAGGAATACTAGCGTCCATTGATTGAAATATGAGGCGACCTGCACTTCAGAACCAGCTCCCGATGGAGCAAAACCTAAGTTTCGCAATAACATAGGCAATTCATCGCCTTTAACGGTCTTAGCCCATTCATCAGTGACGCCCTTCAGCCACCCAATTCCAGCACCAGACAAGATTGAACCAGCAGCCCCAGACGCCATGATAAATCCAGTTGCAGCCGCAGCAGCCTTAGGATGGCTGAAATCAACAGACGCCGCCCCACTCATCAGCATGTCAGGACCATAAATCAAAAATCCAGCCAACCCCAACATAGCCGTGGCCATTAGCACGTCCCCTTGGGCTATAAACACAAATCCCACGCACACACCAGCTAGGGCCAACAACATGATCGAACAAACCGGTGCCCTGCGCTTGCCAAACAGGTTGTCAGAAATCCACCCAGCGGACACAGCTCCAACAGCCCCAATCAAAGGCAAAGCAACCGACATAAAAGCAGACTGCTTGATGTTGTTCCCGTGAAACTCCTTCATGTAAGTGACAGTCCAGTTCATAAACGAATAGCGCACGGCGTTGGCACAAAAGAAGCTGATGGACAAAATCCAAAGCACGCGATTTGTTAAAGTAACCCGCAAAACCTCGCCAATACTCAGCTTGGTCGCAGGCTGCATGATTGAACTCGAAGGTTCTTCAGCTAAATCATCCCTGACAGGCGCAAATCCGGCTTCCTGGGGCTCGTCACGAACGCCAAGCCAGAACAAAATGGCCACCGGTAGGATGATAAAAGCCGGAACATAGAAAGTGGCACGCCAGCCATACTTCTCGGCAAGCCAACCAGCCAAAAGCCACGCCAACACGTTACCGACCTGATAACACGTTGAAATCAAACCAATAATCAGGCCGCGCCGTTTAACAGTCGTCCAGTTTGACATGGTTTTAACAACCAAAGACCAGCCAGCTGACTGCGCGTAGCCGTTCATACCCCATAAAACCAACATCAGGGCATATGAGGAAGTCATTGAAAACAGAAGGTTTGATAAAAAGGCGATTATCATCGCGGCAGTCATCATGCGTCTGGCACCCAAGCGCTCACCAATTTGGCCGTTTACAAACTGACCAATGGCATAAACCGCCGCGTAGACAGACGGAATCAGACCAATTTGGGCATCAGACCAGCCGAATTCTTCCAAAATCAAGGGCTGCGCAACTGCAAAATTAAGCCTACACAGGTAGTATGAGGCGTAAGCAGCCCACAAAAGGCTGAAAATCTGAAGCTGCCAGCGAAATAGATTGCGATCAGATTGTCTGTAACCAGTTGCCGCCATAGATGTCTCCGGCATGGGAACTGTCAAGGCGCAAAACGCCACCTAAGTCCCAAACCGTGTAGCAGGAACGGCGGTTAATGGCAATAAAAACCTTCAGCAATTGTGTACAAAAATAGTGTTCGTCCTATCTAACAGCATCAAGAACCGCAGTATAATCAGGCTCTTGTACGATTTCAGGCACCTGCTGCGTGTAAATCACATTTCCTGCCTTGTCGGCCACAACAACTGCCCGTGATAAAAGGCCAGCCAGTGGGCCATCAACGATCTCGACCCCAAAATCACGCCCAAAGGCACGATCACGAAGCTGAGACAGCGTCACTACGTTGGTGATATCCTCGGCCTTGCAGAAGCGATCCTGGGCAAATGGCAGGTCGTTGGAAACGGTTAAAACGACGGTATCCACCAGTTTTTGAACTTCAGCCTCAAAACGCTTGGCGGAGGCAGCACACACTCCAGTATCAAGGCTTGGAACGATGTTGAAAATCAGCTTTTTACCTGCAAAATCAGCCAGCGAAACGTCAGAAAGATCGCCCTTTGTCAGCTTGAAAGCCGGCAACTTAGAGCCAACCTTGGGTAGTTCGCCGATGGTGTTAATTTCGTTACCTTGAAGAGTTATCTTAGCCATTGTAATTTCCTTTTGTTTCTGAGTGTTATCAAAGCCGACAAGCTAGTGGCACGTCAGCTGCGACAACATGAGCATTCGAGCCCCTTAAGTCAAGGCTCGGACGCCCCCAAAATCACAACGCTTCATCGACGGCCGGCCTGCGATTAATTGGGGTAAACTAGGGGCCGCTTTTGATGGACCTCACTTTGTCTGATGATAGAAAATGGTCAAGGGCGACAAGGCGCCATGTGCACGCTCCAGAGCATGAATGGTTTGCCGTGTGTTCCCCTGGGGTTGAAGGAATTCTTGCTGCAGAGATGAAAGAAATCGGACTGCACCCTACTGAAATGACGCTGGGTGGGGTCACGTTCATGGGAAAGCTGGCTGACGGCTACTTGGCAAATTTAAGGTTGAGGACTGCTGGCAGAATCTTGGTCAGGCTAGCCACGTTCACGTGTAGGGCCCCTGAGGATATCGTGAACCATGCCAGAAAAATCCCCTGGGAGGCTTGGATTTCAGGCGACTTTCCCTTGAAAATTTCGGCTGTTACAACTGAGTCTCGTATCAATTCTACCGGTCTTGTGGCCAACAAGGTTGTTGATGCGATAGCTGACCGCCTAGCGGGCCTCGGCCAGCCAATGGTTGGCTTGGCTCTAAAGGAAGATTCTGATTTCCAACGACTGCAGATTAGGCTTGAAAGTAACAGGATGACTGTTTCCTTGGACAGCACGGGGGAAAACCTGCATCGCCGTGGTTATCGAGTTGACTCGGTAAAAGCTCCCATCAGGGAGACGCTGGCCGCCAGCATCTTGCTGTCTGCAGGCTACGACGGCACGCAGCCTCTTTGTGACCCAATGTGTGGCTCTGGAACCTTTCCAATTGAGGCGGCGTTGATTGGCGCAAAGATCGCGCCTGGACAATACCGAGACTTTCAGTTCCAAAAGTGGCCATCTTTTAGGCCCGCCACGTGGGACTACCTGTTAAAGAGCGCAAAGTCTAAATTGCCTGCAACGCTGGAAATATACGGATTTGACCGAAATGAAAGAGCAATTCTGGCTGCCAAATCTAACGTGGCCAGAGCTGATTTGGCGGCATTCATACAACTAGAAAAGGCTGATTTTATGCGTCTTGAGCCGCCATCTGCAAAGCCTGGACTGGTGGTGATGAATCCTCCTTACGGACTACGTCTGCAAAATTCCTCAGATGTTGTAAAAATACTCAACAAATTTGGTACAAGACTTGCTAACGCTTGGAAAGGATGGCGATATGCAATTGTTTTACCCCCTGGATTCGAAAAACTAAATCTACCTATTGATTCCAGGCTTCTTATTAAACACGGCGGCCTTAATGTCACGGTGGTGGCGGGCGAGATCTGATAACGGCTGTCAATTTCGCGTCTAAAGCTCTAATTGCCCATTACTAAAGAACTCCTGTGATCCGATTTGCGATTGATTTAAAACCCCATACAATATCTTTCGTGGAAGCGCGTAATGAAAAAAATGGCGAAATGCCCATGCCCGGTGAATCTTTGGTTGGTAATCGACTGCACATCTGCGTTGCGGAAGATTGCAACAACAACTGTATCTTCTGCATGGAAGAAGACAGAGACGCTAGGCGTGACAGGATGGCCGGTCAAACAGATGATGACGTCAGGCGCATGATTGCATCTGTTGACTCGTCGGTAAAAGAAATCATGTTCACGTCGGGTGAACCGACGCTCCACCCTAGCCTTCCCAAGTACATCCAATGGTCATCTGAGGCCGGTTTTGAAACGGTGGGTCTGATTACTAATGGTCGGCGGCTGTCGTACCGTCCTTATGCGCGATTGCTGCTGGAAAATGGCCTGAACCACATTTTGATTTCAATTCATGGGCCGGACGCCAGGACACATGATGCGCTGACCAGGACCAAGGGCGCTTTCATTCAGGCTATGGCTGGCCTTGCAAACTTGACGGTTTTGAAGCGTGAGTTTCCAGCCCTGAAGATTCACACTTCATACGTGGTTACAGCCAGAAATTACAACAAAGTTATTGAATTCGTTGAAGTTATGCGCCATTTCAGCATCGACCAACACGTTTTTAATGTGATGATGCCGGATGGGCGCGGGCAGACACTATTTGACCAGTTAATGCCACGATATTCAGACGTCGCAGCCCAATTCGCAAAGATGGCAGACATGCTACCTCCCAGAGATCTTGAAAGAATCTTTGTATTAGACATCCCGTATTGCACTACCACGATGCTGCCAGACCGTGTGCGAGGCTATGTTGAGCGCTATTTCCACTACGAGCCTGAAGGAACGGTCCGCATTGCGGAATTAACCGAGCAAGCGAATCGTGGCGACCGCGAGCTGCTGATCGAAGAACGTGCGTTGACTGGTGAAGAACGCGAATACTCTAAGGTTGCAAAGACGGCGCGAGACGACAGCATCAGAATCAAGCGTCCAGAATGCTATACCTGCGGATACGAACAACAATGTCACGGCGTTTTTCGCAGTTATATCGATAAGTTTGGCTGGGATGAATTCCAGCCTGTACAAAAGGAGCTCAAATGAGCCAAACCGAACGTGTTGATATTAAAACTGGATGGAACTGCAACAACCGCTGCCTGTTTTGTGTCCAAGGTGACAAACGGTCGCTGTATGGGAACAAAACTACTGAAGAGGTTAAAAAGCTCCTTGAAGAGGCCGCAGCCGACGCAGATAGCATCGTTTTTACCGGCGGCGAGGTCACCATCCGCAAAGACCTACCAGAATTGGTACGTTACGCTAGGGAACTGGGTTTTAAATCGATTCAGATCCAGACCAACGGCCGGATGCTGGCCTATCGCCAGCTGTGTGAAGACCTGATCGAGGCAGGTGCCAACGAATTCAGCCCTGCCCTACACGGCCACACCCCAGAACTGCACGACTATCTGACCAATGGCAAGGGTTCCTTCGTCCAGACAGTGAAAGCGATTCGCAACCTGAAAGAGCTTGACCAGCTGGTAATCACCAACTCGGTCATCACCAGGTCCAACTATCGTCACCTCCCGGAACTGGCGGCCCTTTTGGTCAGTCTTGGCGTTGACCAATACCAGTTTGCCTTTGTGCATCCTTTGGGGACGGCCGCCGAAAATTTTACATCTATAGTCCCTAGGATGTCGGAAATTGAACCCTTCGTGAAGCGCGGCCTTGACGTTGGAATCAGGGCGCAAAGGCGTGTAATGACTGAGGCTATCCCCTATTGCTTCATGGAAGGTTATGAAGTTTACGTTGCCGAGCGCGTGATTCCGAGGACCAAAATAATGGAAGGGCACCTGACGATTGCGGACTATACCGAGCACCGCCTGACTGAAGGCAAGGCAAAGGGGCCCAGATGCCGCGAATGCGCCTTTAATGCGATGTGCGAAGGTCCTTGGCGTGAATATCCTGAAACTTACGGTTGGGACGAGTTCATCCCCAGAGCAGATTTCAGCAAAGCCCACCCAAACACCTTGAAAGGATAGGCTTTAATGTCAGACAAATTGGATGCCAGGCAAGCGGCGGTTAATCAGATTCGCCATTGGGTCAGACTTACTAGGGCGTGTAACAATCGCTGTGCCTTTTGCCTGGATTCGGCCAGCCATGATGGCCAACCGATTCCTGTTGACATCATCAAGCAGAAGCTGATCGAAGGCCGCGATAAGGGTGCGACGCGCCTGATTTTGTCTGGTGGCGAACCAACCATACATCCACAATACATTGATTTTATTCGCATGGGCCGTGAGCTTGGCTATGACTGGGTCCAAACAATTTCCAACGGTCGGATGTTCAGTTACGAGAAATTTACGGTCGAGGCCATCGAGGCAGGACTTAGGGAAGCGACTCTTTCAATGCACGCTCACACCCCTGAGCTTTATGCGCAACTAACCGGAGTCAAAGCCTTTCCCCAGGCCTTGAAGGGGTTGATAAACCTGATTCGAAATAAAGCCGTAGTTTCTGTTGATATAGTTTTAACTCGCCTTAATCTGCCGGTTTTAAAGGAAATTTTGCAGTTTTACATGAACCTGGGCGTGTTTGAATTTGACTTACTGCACTTGGTGCCATTTGGACGCGCCTTTGATGAAAATCGCCGGCATCTGTACGCTGATGACGACACCATTCGCGATGGATTGCACAGGGCACTGACGCTGGCTGGCGACCCAAGGCTGTATCTTTGGACTAATCGCCTGCAGATTCAGTACCTTGAAGGTCATGAGGACCTGTTTCAGGACCCTCAAAAGCTGTACGACGAGGTCTTGGGCGAGCGCCAGATCTTTAAAAGGCTGTTTTCCACTGGAGAAATGGTTGACTGCCTCGCGGAAGTTGAACAAAGCAATCCCTCAAATGAGCTGTCCTTGGGGCCTAGGTGCCCGCATTGCTTCATAAAACCCTTCTGTGTGGCGGCTAGGCGATATGCCATGGGACAAGAAACGGCGCCACGTCCAAAGGACGAACTGGAACTGGATTTTCAAACTGCCAAAGAACTGCTGGCGCTTGGCAAACCGGAGCTTGAGGCAAAAACAAAAAACGGTCTGCGCGTGGCTACCAGAGTGGATTTTCGTGAGGCCATCGCTGCCGCTCCAGACCTGGAAGACTTGAAAAAACTGGGCCCGAAACTGCAGACGCCAATCAAAGGCCTGCCTCCGTGTCTATTTGGGCCGACTACCCCTGAAATGTTGCCACAGCTTGGCGAGGCCCAATTGGTTGACGGAAAAATCCAGTTGGCCCCTTTCGTGGATTTTTTCATAAAGGAACTTTACCTGGTAAAGAGCCTAAGGTGCCGAAAATGTGCTATGAATGACACGTGCGCAGGCCTGCACGTGAATCTGGCCCGACACTGGGGTTTGAAGGTGTTGACCCCCATTAGACAAGCTGAAGGAGCCTAAATGGCCAACCTCGGATACATACAGATAACGCGGCTTTGTAATCAGAAGTGTCGCTTTTGCTCTAATCCGGAACGCGAAGCCACGTTGACGTTTGACCAAGCTAAGGTGATGGTTGATGACTTCATTTCCAGAGGTTATGACGGCATTATTTTAACTGGTGGCGAACCAACAATTCATCCGGATCTGCCTAAAATAATTGAATATGCCCACAGCAAGGGCATCCATTCGCGGATTATTTCCAACGGCCAGCGGTTGGCTGATCCGGAATATTTCAACGAGTTGGTCTCGGCTGGATTGGATCATGTACATGTGTCAATCCAGACCTTTGATCCCAAGCTTCAGGCATTTTTGACAGGCAAAGAAGATTCATTAGCTAACATCTTGAAAACCTTGGAATTACTGGGCGAGGCCAAGGTCAACAGCGACATCAACACGACGATTAATCATTATAACGCCAACCATTTGGATTCATTGGTGATATTCTTGGTCCAACGTTTCCCATTCCTGCATCACTTCGTTTGGAACAACCTAGACCCCAGCATGAACAGGGCCACTGAAAACCCAGATGTCGTCCATAAGCTATGGGAATGTGAGCTGTCTTTGCGAAAAGCGATGCAGTTTTTGGAAAAAACCGGCCGCTCCTTTCGAGCTGAAAAGGTCCCACTGTGTTACATGACAGAGTACGCCTGGGCGTCGACCGAGACTCGCAAAATTATCAAAGGTGAAGAACGAATCGTGCGCTTTTTGGATGAAAAGGGGATGGTCAGGGAGACCTTGTTTCGACACGGCAAAGGGGCGGCCTGCGCAGTGTGCCGCCTGGAGCCCATCTGCGCCGGCCTTTATGATATGGATAAGAGTTACAGCTCTTCCGAGCTTTTTCCTGTTTTTGTCGACCCAGAACCGATCCGCGAGAAGGTGATGTCAGAACCATGACCATCGAATTAATTGCCTCAATAGCAGCCATTTTATTGGCCGGTTACTGTGCGGTAACCGACATGTTGTGGGGCAAGATCTTCAATAAGGCCATTGTCGCTGGACTGCTGTTTGCCACCGTCTGGCTTACAGTCTATGGCCTGTTTTATCACTTTGGAAAGCACACTGCGCTGCACGATTATCCTGAATTGGCCATTTGGTACGGTGAAAAAATGCCAGCGCCAAAAACAATTGACTCGAATATCCTGTTTGGCGCCCATTTAGAAGGGAAAAAAGAACAATCAATCATGCCTGGACCAGGTGAAGAGTGGCCTGACGAAAAGACTGAAGAGGTCGAGGAAATCGCGCCCACACCATCTTACTGGGCGTACTTGGTACGAGTCTTAGGCAACTTCCTTTTATCCTTTGTCATTGGCTTTGTCCTTTGGTGGTTTGGCATGTGGGCTGCCGGTGATGCCAAGTTGTTTCCAGTGCTGGCGCTGATGATCCCATTGGGGGCTTACACCAATGCTTTTTGGCCTTTTTTCCCGTCGTATGTCCTGTTATTCAACACCTTTTTGGCGGTGATGGCTATCCTTGCAACCGAGTTGGTAATCCGCTTTATTCGCCAATTGATTCGCCCAACAGCCGAAGAGGCCCAGGCCTGGAAAACCGCCTGGGAGTGGGTTAAAACCAATGTACCCACCATGATCATTGGTTTCATTGGAATAGTGTTTTTGTTTCTGATAATTAAGACCCTGCGAATGCTTACCAGGGATCTTTTAGCAGCTTACACTCACATCACAGATTCACCATTGGTTTATCTGCTGCTGTTCTTTGTTTTCTTTCCGCTTGCCAAAGCTATGCGTCGCCCATGGATTGGTATCCCAATAGCTGTAATTACCGTTGGTTTCATAGTATGGGTGGCCTTTAATCCGACGCCTGAATATAACCTTGAAGTCATCCTACAGGTTGGCGCACTAATGCTGGTACTGGTTGGCTTTTACATGGTTTACAACCTGTACCTGAATGTCTTTGACTTTCATCCAGTCAAGATTTGGGATTTAAAACCCAAGATGGTTTTGGCCCGTAAGACCATGGAAACATTAAAGGAAGATCAGGATCTACTGAAAACCAAACTAGGACCAGTAGGCCCTGATGGACTAGCCGCTGAGCAGGTCGAGGTCCTGCGACGCTGGTGGATAGACAGAAACAAGGGGCCGCACTTGTGGGTCAGCCGCACAATTCCTTTTGGCCCTGCCCTTTTCATTGGTACACTCGCTACAGTAATTTTGGGAGGATACATTTTTAGGACTTACTAGGTTTCTGAGGATCATTTAGCAAATGGCCGAAAAAGGGATAACGGACGCTTATGGTAAGAAGATGAAAGAGAGTTCGACCCCGAATGTCAGTCATCACCCCGAGCCCGCGCAGCTTTTGTACATACACCCCCACGGCCACCTGAACGATCTGATAATTCCTGCCGGTACCATTGCCTGCATGAATTCGATCACAGATGTTCCAAAACTCGGCAGATACCACTTCGAGGTCACCGATCAAGAGATTCTGGATGCGAAAATCATTGTGATGGACCTACATTGGTCCTGTGGAATTGCAGGTTTTGAACCTTTGGTTCAAAAAATACGCTCGGTTAACCCAAAAGCAAACATAGTTGTCGGTGGAATCACAGCGGGCCTAGCTCCCACGGTGATACTAGCCAAGTATCCTGTCGATTTTGTTATTCAGGGGGACTCGGAGGATTCCTTTGCAGCGCTTGTTGGCGCTCTTTTAGCCAATAAAGAAACCACCGACATCCCAAATGTACACAGCAGGCAAGGGACATCCCGCACTCTGTCAAGAATGACGCCAGCCTCCTATTCCGGCCTGGATTACCTGACCGTCGACTGGTTCCCCACGTACAAAGTATGCAGAGGCTTACAATCCTCGGTCTTTTCGATGGGGCCGCATATTCCAGTAATACGAGGCTGCAAAATGCGATGCCCGCATTGCTATGGCTCGTACTCTTCCAGCTTTGGTAAAGGGGTCCTGGCCATGTCACCCTCGGCATTTGCAGATGCAATGCGCAAGGCAAATGAGGAAAAAATCTCGAATTTACGTTTAGTTATCGGCAAACCCAGCAGTAAAGCCTTGGCTGGATATTTTGAAGCGCTAGGCTCAGAAAAGTTGTCCGGTTTTCCAACACTAGTTGGAATCTATTTGTGCAGCCCACCAGACATTTCGACCCTGAAGAGGATGGAGGAAGTTCTGCCCAATGGGGTCGCTCTTTCGTTAATTCCGCCAACTGAGCACTATCCACCCTTGCCGGCCAGTGTATTGGCCGCAGAAATGGAAATGTGGATCGAAGCAGCAAAATATGTAGCTAATTCAAGGCAATTACAGTTGGATATCTGGACTGACATGGATAGTTCCATCTGCGACTTTCAAGTTAAGCTTAAAGAGATCGTAGGTGCTAGGGGTCAGTTGAGCCGTTCAACGGTTTGGCATATGTCTCGAATTACTGATGATCCAAAAGGCTCAAATTGGTCGGAAGTCAGTGAAGCAGTAAAGCCGATCTGGACCTTTTATGCGGCAAAACTATTGTCACCCATTTTGTCAGATTTGTTGGAGCCATATCAGTTTTTAGACAACATCGAAGATCCAATGCCGGTAGTCAGCCCTCCGCCAGGCCCACTAAAGGCAATTAATCAAAGAATCGTTGAAAGATGGAACGATATTAATTTGGCTACCATACCAGATCTGGAATGGTGGGTGCTACCAGTTGAATTAACGGGTAAACTTGGTAGGACAGCGGCTGATTCGACAACCGCCTATATTGGTGATTTTGGACTTGGAGACCTTCAAACTCATATCTGCTCGACGTGTTCTCCTCCTGTCCAAATGCCCGCCATCGTCGATCATAAAGGCGTAAGGCTGCGGACCAAGCTGAAAACCGATGCCACAGGGTTGGCCTTGCTCCCTGGATTACAGGACGTTAGCCCCTTACAGGAATCTTGGCGCGAGCAGACACTGAAGCGGGGAGTTCCCGTAATCGATCTGCGCAAAACAAACGCGCAACTAGGTGAACGTCCTAGGGAATATCGAATCGAGGTCATCCTCAGAGTCCAAAGTGCGCAAGTCACTGTTTTAAATGAGCAAGGTAGCGTACTGGCAGGTGGAAGAGCCGACCTAGGCACAATACGAAAGCCGCCAAGGCAAAAGCGGTGATTATCCCTCATCCGCCGATTACAACAGAGCCCTGACGGCGTCCATCTCGGCTGCATAGTCGGTGTCCCTTTCAACTGGAGTTTCCAGGCACAACGGCAGTTTTGACAAAACTGGATGGGTCACTACAGCTTTGATACCAGCTAGGCCGAGTTCGCCTTTACCGATCATGGCGTGGCGGTCCTTTTTGCTTCCAAGTGGTATCAAAGAGTCGTTTAAATGCACGCACTTAATACGACCGACTCCAACTGTTTTATCGAATTGTTCCAGAGTTGCGTCAATGGCTTCCTTGGTGCGCATATCGAAGCCTGCGGCAAATAAGTGGCATGTATCTATGCATATTCCAAGGCGTTCATCCCAATTAAGGGCCTCTAAAATTGCGGCCAATTCAGTAGGGTCACTGCCAATTAGTGATCCACCGCCTGCCATATGTTCCAGGCAAAGTATGGCGTGCCCATCGTAGTCGTCCAAAGCCACTTTTATCGTTTCGACAATCCGGCTAATGCCAGCCTCTAGGCCGCTATTTACGTGGGAGCCAGGATGAAAAACCACAAAATCGCCGCCAAAACGGTCTGCATGGCGCAGGTCATCCCTTAGCACTTGCTTGGCGAAGTTCAAAGCTTCTACCCTTGGACTGGCAGGATTGACGGTGTATGGTACGTGACAAATCAGTGTGTTAAAGCCGT
>Ga0255343_1001277_pt1 | contig 34512 bp, 30 predicted proteins | sample wastewater_treat_4_FD_192413 | JGI IMG/M metagenome (GOLD analysis project Ga0255343, IMG submission 192413) | Wastewater microbial communities from Lulu Island WWTP, Vancouver, Canada - plant16 | ecosystem: Engineered > WWTP > Wastewater > Unclassified | place: Canada: Vancouver, British... | reverse complement strand
CAGAAAATATCCTAAATGGTATATAGGATTCAGCGATGTGACTGTACTTCATTTGTGGCTGAATGCCCTGTATGGCCTTGTAACTGTTCATGGTGAGATGCCTGTAAATTATAATAATCCGGCTAAAACGGCTGAGACTCTTACTTCATTGCATGATGCACTTTTCGGTTCAGGCAGTAATATAAGCTGGACTGGCAGATCCTTGCATGCAGATACTGTTTCGGGAGAACTGATTGGAGGGAATATCTCGCTGATATACAGTCTTATTGGTACTCCGGCCGATCCTGATACAAAAGGAAAGATACTATTTATTGAAGAAGTGGGAGAGTATCTTTACCGTCTTGACAGGATGCTATTGTCACTTAAACTGGCAGGTAAATTCAAGGGTTTAAAAGCTCTTCTTGTAGGAGGGTTCAGGGATATTGGAGAGACGGCAAAGCCATGGCAGAAAACTACTTATGAACTTATAAAAGATATTGTATCTGAATATCATTATCCTGTTTTCTTCAATTTTCCGGCCGGGCATATTGAAGATAACCGTTCCTTTTATTCAGGAAAGACTGCAAGGATTGATGTGGAGGGTAGAAAGTTTTTTCTCAGTTATCCCTGATATTCAGAATGCTGAAAGAAGCAGGTTGAGGTTTTTAGAAAGAACCCCGAATTTTTGTCCAAGAGTTTCGTTTGTAAGGATTCCGTTATAAAGATAAACCCCGTTTCTGACACCCTGATCGTTCTTAAGGAACTGTGTTATGCCTCCTGAATCGGCCATGTTTTGCAAAAGGGGTGCAAAAATATTACTCAGGGCTATTGAGGCTGTCTTTGCAACACGGGATGGCAGGTTCCAGGCAGAAAAATGAATTACACCATATTTTTCATATACCGGATCCTTTAATGCACGGCACTCCGTTGTTTCTATGCATCCTCCTCGATCGATGCTCAGGTCAATTATAAAAGCCCCTTTTTTCATTGTCCTTACCATATCTTCGCTTACATGGTAATATGGACGGAGATCATCAAGCTCCATAGCACCGATAAGGACATCAGCAGATTTAAGCGCTTTCTTAAGGACCTGGGGATGAAATACAGATGTTTGCAGTCTCTGACCTACTATTGATTCAAATTTCTTGAGTTTTTGCAGTGAGCTGTCAAATATTTTAACCTGCGAACCTAGCCCGAGTGCAGCTTTTGCAGCATATTCCCCGGCTGTATTAGCGCCAAGGATCACTACTTCTGTTGGAGTAACCCCGGTGATCCCTCCGAGAAGGATTCCCTTTCCTCCGTGATAATTGCTTAGGTAATCAGATGCAATAAGCACTGATGAGACACCGTTGATCTCGCTCATCGATTCAACAACGGGCATAATCCCGTTGCTGTCACTTATCTTTTCGAATGCTATTGCAGTAACCTTTTTTCGGATCAGCCTTGCAAGGCTTTCTTCCGTAAGCTTAAGGACATTAAGATATGAGATAACAACCTGGTTGCCTTTAAGATAATCAGCTTCTCTTGCTGTGAACGGAGCGACTTTTATAACTACATCAGATTCATACACCCTTGCAGGAGAGTCGGTTATAATAGCGCCATTCTCGCTGTAGTCTTTATCGGAATATTTAGTGCCGGCACCGGCGCCTTTTTGTACTATTACTTCATTTTCAGATTCTACAAGGATATTTACGGCTTCAGGTGTCAGTGCCACTCTTTGCTCATCCTCTTTGTTATCTTCGGGTATTCCGATGGTTATTTTTCTGGATCTTACAGCAGTTTCGAGCTGCTCTTCCTTTGGCATTAAAGCGCTGTCGCCAAAATTTACCTTGCCACTTTTGCCTTTTTCATTCATGTTAAGAAGAAGTTAGATTACCAAAGGTATGAAAATTGATAAAGCGCACAAATGTAAGGCAGATTAATCTACATCAAGGATCCGTTCTTCGCCATTGCCCACAGTTATTCTTATTCTTATTGCATCTGAAGGCAGCAGATCATCAATTATCCCGGGCCATTCAATAAAGCAATATGAGCCGGCCGACAGATATTCTTCAACACCAAAATCGTAGGCCTCTTCTATTTTATTGATCCTGTAGAAATCAATATGGTACAGCGATTCTCCATTAGCGGTCAGATATTCATTTACGATTGTAAAGGAAGGACTGCTCACGAGGTCGGAAGCTCCAAGGATCTTGCATAAAGCCTTTATTATTGTAGTCTTGCCTGCGCCAAGTGAACCATAGAAAGCAAAGATTCTTCTCCCGTCAGCATAATGAATAAGCCTTTCAGCTGCTGATTGAAGTTCTTTCTTATTTCTTATTTCTATATTCATTACCTGTTTGTGTTTGAATTCAATCATGAGGGTTTCATCTTGAAACAGGTTCAATAAGCGCTACGGGGAGCATCATCTCCTGCATCGATATTCCGCCATGTTGAAAAGTATTGCGGTAATAGCCGGCATAATGGTTGAAGTTGTTCTGATATACAAGGAAATCCTTGTTTAAGGCAAAGATATATCTTGAGCTTATATTTGTTTTTGGCAGGAAGGCTGCAGCAGGATCCCTGATCTCAAAAACCTGTTGCGGATTATAATCAAGGTTGCGTCCCATTTTGTAACGGAGATTTGCTGAAGTATTTTTATCCCCAATCACCTTTACGGGATTTTGTACACGTATCGTACCATGATCGCTGCTGAAGATTACTTTTACCTGATGTGCTGAGAGTATCCTTAGCAGTTCAAAAAGGGGGGAATGGATGAACCATGATCTTATAAGGCTCCTGTAAGCGGGTTCATCATTTGCCAGATCCCTTATAAGCCCGATCTTAGTCCTGGCATGGGATAGCATATCAACAAAGTTGTAAATAATTATATTTATGTCATTGTTCAGCATCTGGTGGATTTTCTCATTGAGCTTCGAACCATCCGGGTTATTGCTGACCTTATTGTATGACCATTTATATTTCAGTCCTTTCCTTTTCAGGAGCTTACTGAACAGTTCATCCTCGAAATTGTTCTTTCCGGTTTCTTCATCCTCATTGATCCAGAATTGAGGCAGCTGCTGGATTATCTGTGATGGCATCAGCCCTGAGAAGATCGCATTGCGGCTGAACTGTGTAGCAGTGGGGAGAATGCTGAAGTAAATATCCTCGTTTATAATGCGGTACATACCGGAGAGTTCCGTTGCTATTGTTTTCCACTGATCGAACCTCATATTATCAATAAGGATAAAGAACAGAGGCATATTATTAGCTGTATGGGGAAAAATTTTCTTTGTAAATAGTTCAGGTGACAAAAGGGGATTCTTTTCATCGTCCTTATTAAGCCACGACAGATAATTTTTTGCAACGAATTTGGCAAAAAATATATTTGCTTCATGTTCCTGGGCCCTCAGTATTTCTGACATGCCCTGATCAGTTGATTTCTCCAGTTCAAGTTCCCAGCGTACAAGTTTCCTGTAAAGTTCCGTCCAGTCATTGCATGTTGAAGCCGAGGCGATCAGATTGCTTATCCTGCTGAATTCCTGCCTGTAATCTGTTGTTGTTTTTTCAGTGATGAGCCTTTTCTGATCTACAATTTTTTTTATTGTCAGCAAAATTTGTTTGGGCTTAACCGGCTTAATAAGAAAATAAGCTATTTCCGATCCGATAGCTGCTTCCATCAGATCCTCTTCATCGCTCTTGGTTATCATAACTACCGGGATATCATTTCTAATCTCCCTTATCTGCCTTAGTGTTTCTATGCCGCTCAGGCCGGGCATGTTTTCATCAAGAAAAATAATATCATAGGAATTTTGTCTGACGAGGTCGATTGTGTCGTTCCCGTTCGAGCAGGTATCTATATCATATCCTTTTTCCTCAAGGAAAATAATATATGATTTCAGCGCTTCAATCTCATCATCGGTCCAGAGTATCCTTATTTTTCCCATATAGCAAAGATATCTCCAAAACTACTTTTAACCAAGTTGATGATATTAATGAGTATCAGGGACTATGTTCCGGCGGAGCATTAATGTAATTCTCCCTGAAGAAAAGAAGATAGCGTTCAGGATTATTTTCCTTATTTATAAGCAGGAGATTATCTGAACTGATTAGATAAGTGAATATTCTTGACTCTGAAGGATTTCTTATAAGGTCTGTACGGAAAGAATTATAATACTTCATGGCCTGGTTGAAATTCCTGAATCCGGAAACATTTATCATAATGAAATTATTATCGATCAGGGTTCCTTCAGTGCGGTAGTTCTGATTCATATAATTATCGATGTTGTAGCTTATAACATCAAAGGTAGCCTGGTTAATGTTGAAAGCTGGATCTGATATGATAACCGAAAATACATGCGACAGTGTTGTATCGGCTTTGAATATTTCCTTTGCTATGATTATCTCTTCCTCTATTTTAAGTTCCGGTAATTCCTGATCAAGATAGGTTATTAATTCGCCTGCTTTCTGGCTTTCTTCAGTTGCAGGCCATTGTTTAATTACTTTGTTCAGCTCTTCCCTAAAAGCCTTTTCGTTACTTATACGGGCCACTATATATGCTCTGAGAAGCTGGAATTTAGGAGCAAGGTTATTCTGCTGGTGTTCTTCAATGCCTTTATCACACATTGAGATGGCTGCGCCGAAATTTTCTGATAAGTAGGCATCATAAGCTTTATCATAGAGATTCCCGGCTATATTCATTTCTTCCATTTTTTTATTGTAATACTCAGGATCGGACAGGATTTTTGCAAATTCAACAGAAGGATACCTTTCCAGAAGTCTTTGTCTGTAAATTTCGGATACAGAGCTGTTTAGCGGGAGATTTATGTTGTAGAGATTGTAAAGAGCCTCTGGCACAAGCATGTGTGACGGAAATCTTGTGATCAGTTTTTCGAGGAGTTCTGTTGCTCTTGGGGCATCGTTTAGTTTTTCTGAAAAGGCCTTACCGGCATTAAGATATGCGTAAGCCAGTTTTTCATTTGAGATTGTCAGGAGGGAGTCATTAAGAGGAAGGTTTTTAAGATAAAATTCCGGGTTTTTATAATCTGCAACGACAGCCTTTGATGTATCTGCTTCTTTTTCGTTGGCCTGCCCGGGGCTGTCTGTCAATGAAGTCAACGAAATACTTGCTTTGTTTGCCCGCCGCCAGTTATCTTCCAGCTTTCTGTCGCCGTAGCGCCTTCTAAACTCTGTTCTTCCAAAGGCAAGCGCCGACTGGTTATAAAAGTACCATCTGCCCTCCTGTTGGATATTTTCCTGGAAGCGCATTTCATTCTCATAATATTGACCAAGATTGAATCTGTCGGCATATTGTGATGTCATTCCCTGGCTTTCGGCCTTAGTTATCTCGTTGATTATTGAATTAATAAATGTGTTTCTTTCATTTTCCGTCATTGCCGCCACTTTCTGAAGACTGTCCTCGGTCTGAATTATTAAAAGTTGTGAGACCACAGCATCAAGGTTCTGTGATTTTGTTTTAAGGTCAAGGTAATCGGGATGTTTCTCGTCGAGGAAAAACACTGTACTGTCATAAAATCTGCTTGCCCTTATAAAATCGGGTTTGGCATGATAATGCGTGGCAAGGGCAAGGTATGATCTGGCTTTCTGTGCCCTGCTACCTGATGGTGAGGACACTGATTTTCTGAAGTAAGTCAGAGCCTCTTTCTCATCGCCTTCTTTCATCATCAGATTGGCAAGGGCATAATTGATCTGATCGAGGAAATCCTTGTTCTTGGAGTTCCTGAGCATTTTCTCAAGTTCGCGTTTTATTGCCTTCGGATTACCGGAATCGGGATCAAACACTCCTGCAATATTGATTCTGGCATTAAATTCAACATCGTAGGGAGGATTCATTTTTATCACTTTTCTGTATAGGGATAGTGCTTCTGAAGAGTTGCCTGTAAGGCTATTAAGTTGTGCGAGCAGGTAAGTAAGACGGTATTTCGATCGTTTGCCTGAAAGAAATGCCAAGGATGTTTTTAGAGGTTCAATGGCTTCGGAATATTTTTTTTGCCTGATATAATGATCCGCCATTGTAGTATAATACATTGCTTTAAGCGCTTTTTGCCTTTTTCCCGAAATATCGGTTTCCTTCAGTATCCGTAATGCTTCACTGTATTTTCCTGTTTCATTATAGATCCTTGCAAGCCAGATTGAAGCCTCTTTACTGATAATAGGATCATTGGCTTCATTTATGCAGTAAATAAAGACAGGTTCAGCCTCAACAAATTCGTGTTTGTAGAACCTTGCTTTACCGATAAGAAGATAACTGTCATCAACCCATTCGTTATATTCTTTTCTGTTAAAAAAATCTGTTTCGATTTCCGGTTCTTTCCCTTTTGACTCAGGTTTTGCAGTAATTGATTTCAGGGATATAAGCTTCGATGCTTTCTGGATAGCAGTCTCCATATCAGATCTGCTTATAGAAATTACAGAAGGATCGCTGAATTCAAAAACTCTGAGAAGATCTCCGTAATCATCTTTATACTGGGCGGATATCTTTAGCAATCCCGCTTTAAAGCTTTCATTTCCATTAAAATAGATATTGTAACGAGCAGTAAGGCCATGATAAAGTCTTGTTGCACCGGTATTTTTTTCAACAGAACAGTTTACCGGTAACAATATCAGGACCAGCAGGATTATTAATTTATATGATGCTTTAACTGAAGGCAAAATGCATCTTTTAATACTATAAACTTGCTGAACCGGAGTTATAGTATTTCAAAGGTAAATAAAATTGGATAGCCGGATTCTGTCAGGCTGAAATAACACTCTTTATTTCAGGGACCTCTTTTATAACTGCCTGTTCTACGCCAGCCTTAAGTGTTTGCATACTAAAAGGACAGCCGTGGCAGGCGCCCTTGAGCTTTACTTTAACATTAAGATCATCAGTTATTTCAATTAGTTCGATATCGCCTCCATCTGACTGGAGATAGGGTCTTATTCTGTCAAGAGCCTTTAACACTCTTTCTTTCAGATTTTTGTTTTCAGACATTTTGTTTATTATATAGGTTATTTATTCATTCGAACTTTAACAGTTGGTTTAAGTTCCTTATTTCTTTTTTCAACTTTCAGAATAAGTTCGTCAGCAAGTGCCAAAAATGAATTTCCTACAGGGGAATCATCCAGGGCAACGGGGCGGCCTTTATCTCCGCTGTTGCAAATACCCTGCACCAGAGGTATCTGACCAAGCAGGGGCACATCCATGCTCTCAGCCAGTTTCTTTCCACCTTCTTTGCCGAAAATATAATATTTATTTTCCGGTAGTTCTGCAGGGGTGAACCATGACATGTTTTCAACAAGTCCGAGAACGGGGACATTGATCCTGTCGTTCCTGAACATTGAGATCCCTTTTGCGGCATCAGCGAGAGCAACATTCTGAGGAGTTGTTACTATTATGACCCCTGTTACTGCTACTTCCTGTACCATAGTAAGGTGTATGTCGCTTGTCCCGGGAGGAAGATCGATAATAAGAAAGTCGAGTGAGCCCCAGTCGCCCTGGTCCATTAACTGTTTCAGGAAACCTGAAGCCATAGGGCCTCTCCATATTACAGCGTCGGAAGGTTTGACAAAAAATCCTGTGGAGAGGATCCTGACACCATATTTTTCAAGCGGTACAATCAGATCCTTTCCATTGAATCTGTATACTTCCGGTTTATATTCCTCAGCATCAAACATTATTGGAACAGAAGGTCCAAACACATCAGCATCAAGAAGCCCCGTTCTGTAGTTTCTTTTCGCAAGGGAAATTGCAAGGTTAACTGCAACTGTCGATTTTCCAACGCCGCCTTTACCTGAGGATACGGCAATTATATTCTTAATGTCCGGGAAAAATTCTGATACAGGTTTTTGTTGTTTGCCTGCAATAGTTTTCGGACGTATCTCAATTTGAGAGATCACTGTGTCAGTTCCGAATGTATCCTTAAGGGTTTTTGCTATTGAACTTTTAAGTGAAGGGATGAAAGGGTCATTTGATTTCTCAGGTTCCAGTATAAGGGATATCCCGTTTTCTCCGGAAGAGATGTCGGATACCATCCCGAGTGCAACAATATCTTTGCCTTTCTCAGGATGAATAACCTTTTTAAGCGCTGAGAGTATCTGGTCTTTCGGGATCATTATTTTTATTTAATTTAATTAAAAACAGCCTGTAAGTTTAGTATTTTTTTAAATAAACACAAAATTGTTTATAAAGTTCAGCTAAGGGATCCCTGAATATTTTCCTGAAGTTAAGGGCAGTATCATTTTCCACAATAATATCTTCATTATTGAGAGGCTGTTGCATTGTTGAAGTATTTCCAAATTTACTCAATTGTTTTATTCTTAGGCAATCTGAATGCCAGGTAGCATATTTTGGAACCTTTATTTATGAAGAGATCTTCATAATAAGTACGGATTGACAGAATATCATTTCCTTCAAATTCCGAATGCAGGTCAGTAGTTGAAGTAATTATTTCCAGACAGTTCCTTTCTGCAATAGATTTTGTGTAATTATAAAGTTCGGTATTATCTGTTTTGAGATTGACAACTCCATTGTTCCTCAGGAAATTACTGTATTTATTCAGAAACCAGGGGCAGCTAAGGCGTCTGTTTGAATTATGATTATTTGTGTGGGGATCGGGGAAAGTAAGCCATATTTCATGGACTTCGTCATGAGAAAAGAAAAGATCTATGAATTCAATTCTGGTCCGGAGGAAAGCTGCATTCTGAATTTTATTTTCGTTGGCAGTTTTTGCACCTCTCCACATCCTTGCTCCTTTAATATCAACGCCAATGAAATTTCTGTCGGGGTATCTGAGAGCCAGACCCACGGTATATTCTCCTTTGCCGCAACCAAGTTCTACTGTTATGCTGTTGTTATTACGGAAGATTTTTTCATTCCAATTACCTTTCAGAGGATGATCCTTTTCAAACTGAGCTGAATTTCCGGGCTGAATGACATTATTGAAAGTTTCCAATTCTGCCCATTTGGCAAGCTTGTTTTTACCCACGATTCAAGATTTATCTGTTCAACTCGCGGATATTTATTCCGATATCATAAACTCCTTTTAGATCACCTATCCTCATGCCATGCCTGATAGTGAAATTATAGTTCCCTTTCCTTGGGAAAAAGACCATGGATCTGTAAGGCAGATTCAGTTCGTGGACATCCCCTGGTCCCCTGCCAAACCAGTTGCCTTTTTCATCAGCGAGATAATATTCAAGAGTATCTGTCATTTTATTTCCGTCGGGGGAAGTTGTTGTAACGAACAGAAAGATATTCCGGTAGGGGTACTCAGATCCGGTTCTGATTGTGAAATAAACATCTGAAATGCAAGTTGTATCGTCAATCGGGGCTGTAAAATCAACGATATCAGAAAGGCTCCAGGTCTGTTGGGGCATTGCTACGGAATCAGTATATATCATATCGCTGTTACACGCGGTAAGCAGGAATATTATGATAATTGGCAGAATTGTTATCCTAGTTGTTTCTTTTATCATTGTCCTTCCTGTTTTTTTTCTTCCGGGAGTTTTTATTGTACCTTTTTTTGGGCCTGGTATTGTCGAAGCGATTTAAATTATTGTCTTTGAGAAGATCTTCTGAAGGTGTTTCGTGGTACTGATCCGTAGTTATCAGTTTGTCTGCTTTCAGCCCTTTCCTGTTCATGGCCTGAATTTCCTTTACACGTTGAACGGGAACAGGAACAAGATTCATTGAGGAGTGTGGATCGTTTGAGTACCAGTAGATACCTTTATGGACTTCGATTTTCTGGAAATAGGCAGTACCCTCGGCTGTCTCAAGAGGAATATCTTTTTGCGGGAATGAATTTTGGGCTTCGATATAACAGTCTACCTCATAATTCAGGCAGCATTTAAGTTTTCCGCATTGTCCTGCAAGTTTTTGAGGGTTAAGCGACAGTTCCTGATATTTTGCATGGGTTGTTGTTACCGATATGAAATTAGTGATGAATGTTGCGCAGCACAACTCTCTTCCACAGGCTCCTATTCCGCCTATTCTGCCTGCTTCCTGGCGGGCTCCTATCTGGCGCATCTCTATCCTGACCTTGAATTCATCAGCCAGTACCTTTATTAGTTGCCTGAAATCCACTCTTTCATCAGCAATGTAGTAAAAGATCGCTTTAGTCTTGTCTCCCTGATATTCAACATCACCAATCTTCATATCAAGCTTGAGTTCCTCAGTGATCTGTCTGGATCTGAGCATAGTTGGGATCTCAAGTTTTTTAGCTTCTTCCCATTTCAGGATATCTGCAGGTTTTGCTTTCCTGTAAACTTTTTTCATTTCGTCGGGAGAGGGCAGGGCCTTAAGTTTTTTCATCTGCTGCTTTACAAGGCATCCTGTCATAGATACTCTGCCGATGTCATGTCCGGGGGATGCTTCTACAGCAACAATATCCCCAATCTCGAGACGGAGGTTGTTTATATTCCTGAAGAATCCTTTTCTGGTATTTTTAAAGCGGATCTCAACAATCTCATTATCTTCAATACAACCGGGAAGATTGTGTAACCAGTTAAAGGAATCAAGTTTGTTTTTACCGGGTTTATATTTTATTTCAGGCAGTTTAATATCTTCATCGGGATGAGCCTGAACTTCGTCATTTTCTGTCATAGAACGATACTGAATATTCTCCACAAAAATAGTGAATAAAAGAATTAATGTCAATTCCGCTCTTTTGTTCAGCGGATCAGTTTAACGATCTTAAGTGCCAGATCGAGGAAAATTATTTTTGCGTTGCCATTAGCTTCAACATGATGGAACGCCAGGTTTAATTCCTCAGTGAGCGGGGAAATATTTTTCAAGTTTACGTAGGGATGGAAATTTTTAGAAAAGTGCATTTCCTCATTGCCCAGATAGACCAGGTTGTTTTTCTTCTGGTCAAGAGACAGCATGAGGTTCTCTCTTATCAGGCGAAGCGCATAGGAGATAAAGTTTTTCTGAGCTTCTCTTCCTTTTGCAGCCATTTCTTCCGACCAGGTGATCAGTGCAAGTATGTCACGTTTCCATGAATACCTCATAAGCGACTTGAAATTGTCGAGGTTCCAGAGTGATGATTCCTGGTTTTCCAGGAGGTCGGAGGCCCTTATTATATTTCCGTTTGCTATCCTTGCTATCTCAGCTGCCTGTTCCGGAGCACTGCCATACTTTTTTATCAGATAATCCTTTATTTCATTTCCTGTAAAGCCAGGTACTTTTATTTGCTGACATCTCGAAAGGATTGTTGATATAACTTTGTCAGATTCCTGGGAAACCAGCAGAAAAAGGGTTCTGTCGGGAGGCTCCTCAATGATCTTAAGCAGTTTATTTGCTGCCGAGGGATGCATTTTTTCAGGAAGCCAGATTATCATTATCTTGACTTCAGATTCGAAAGCTTTGAGGCTCAGCTTTTTTATTATCTCTCCGGCTTCGGAAGCAAATATCTGCCCCTGTTCTTTTTCCACACCGAGGGCATTAAGCCAGCTGTTGAATGTAAAAAAAGGCGACTTGCTTACAAAATCTCTCCACTCTTCAATAAATGAATCGCTTATCGGGTCTTCTTTTTTGTTCTTGATCTTGATAACCGGAAACACAAAATGAAGGTCAGGATGTATCATTTTATCGTATTTCACGCATGATTTACAGATCCCGCAAGAGTCATTTTCGGTTCTGTTCTCACAGCTAATGTATGTTGCATAAGCCAGTGCAAGGGCAAGTGATCCGCAACCCTCCGGCCCGGAAAATATCTGGGCATGGCTCACCCTTTTTGAGCGTACAGACCTTATAAGTTTTTCAATAGTCCTTTTATGACCGGGGATGGCTGAGAACTTCATTGTACAAGCGGAGCGAATTGTTAATTTTTATTACAGTGCGTCAAGTGCCTTATTATAGTCAGATTCCTGCGTAATCTCGGGCACCGGTTGTGTATATAAAAGACTTTGCTATTAATTTTTTCAAAATTAATTAAACTTTTAACAACATTAAAACATTTGAGCTTACCCCCATGTATGATTTCACTTTTTTGAAAATTTAAATATGACAGGGAGGCGGATATTTAAAAAATAATTAGGTTTGTATAGTTTATAAAAATTGACTAATAAAAACTCAGATATATGAAAATGATCCAGGATTTTAATTTCAAAGGCATTAAGACAATAGTAAGAGTTGACTTTAATGTTCCGCTTGACAAGAATACTCTTGTAGTAACTGATGATACGAGGATTCGTGGTGCACTGCCGACCATAAATAAGATAACAGGAGATGGCGGGTCAGTAATACTGATGTCACATCTGGGAAGGCCCGTGGGAAGGATGGAGAAATTTTCTCTTAAGCCGGTTCTTCCGGTCCTTGAAAAACATCTCGGTAAAAAAGTTCTTTTTGCTGATGATTGTCTTGGTGAATCTGCAGTAAGAATGTCTGCAGCTTTGAAACCCGGAGAGGTTCTGCTTCTTGAAAATGTACGTTTTTATCCTGAAGAAGAAGGGAAACCTGTTCTTCCGGAAACAGCTACAGAAGAAGAGAAGAAAGCTGCAAAAGCTGAGTTGAAGATAAAACAGAAAGAACTGGCAAAAAAACTGGCAAGCTATGCAGATGTTTATGTAAATGATGCTTTTGGAACGGCTCACAGAGCCCATGGCACAACAGCTGTAATAGCAGATTATTTCCCGGCTGACAAGAGAATGTTCGGATTTCTTATTAACAGCGAGCTTGCTGCAATGGACAGGGTGCTTAATAATGCACAGCGTCCTTTCACTGCGATAATGGGGGGAGCAAAAGTATCTGACAAGATCCTTCTAATCGAGAATCTGCTTAACAGGATCGATAACCTGATAATCGGCGGCGGAATGACTTATACTTTTATAAAGGCACAAGGAGGGAAGATTGGTAAGTCTCTCTGCGAAGAAGACAAGCTTGATCTTGCTCTAAGGATCCTTGAGAAAGCAAAAGAAAAAGGAGTCAATGTTTATTTGCCGGTCGACAGTCTTAATGCCGATAAGTTTGATAACGAAGCTGACACAAATATTTCAGCAATTGATGAAGTCCCTGAAGGTTGGCTGGGCCTTGATATTGCTGAAAACACAATTAAGAAATTTTCGGAAGTGATTGAGAATTCAAAAACTATCCTCTGGAACGGACCTATGGGTGTTTTTGAAATGGAGAAATTCTCAAAAGGTACAACAGCTGTTGCAAAAGCCATTGCAGCTGCAACAGAAAAAGGTGCATTCAGTCTGATAGGCGGAGGAGATTCGGTGGCTGCAATAAACAAGAACAAACTTGCCGATAAGGTTAGCTATGTCTCGACAGGTGGAGGCGCTATGCTCGAATATATGGAAGGGAAAAAGCTTCCGGGGATTGCCGCAATCAGGGGCGAATAGAAAGAAAGGCTCAAAGGCATTTTACGGCGTTAGGGGTAAGGACCTCAACAGACAGGTTTTAATAGCCTTTTCCGGTTAAATTTCCTTATCTTTAAAGAATATGAAGAGAAGTATTCTGACAGGATTATTAATTGTATTCCTTTTGCCGTCATGCAATAAAGATGATATTCCTGATACATCGGGGACCGTAACAATAAATAATACTTTATTAGAGAATAAACAGACTCAAAATTACTACCTTATAGGGTTTTTATTTTCAAAAGGCGAACTTGTTTCAAGTGAAGCAGTGCCTCCTCCTGATATAATTGTCGACACTGACGGTACAAAGCTTTCTTTTGAAGCAAATAACTTTAAAAATTCATTTTTTCTTTTTGAAGAGTATGCAAATGAATCGCTTGCAAAAGATGCCTTCAATAGCCTTACATCGGCTACTGTGTCTCAGTGGACCGGATCTGCAATTCCTTTGAAACCCAATCAGATATGGTTGTACAGATCGGGAACCGAACGCTATGCAAAGATCAGGATTATCTCAACAAAACTTGATATTACAAAGGATCCTGATTACGCTGAATGCACCTTCGAGTGGGTTTACCAGCCTGATGGCACTTTAACTTTTCCGGCAAGATGAGACCGGTTAGTGCCGACAGTATATTTAATATTTCCGGCGAACGCTCCTTTCAGGAGATTGCACTTGAAATATTCAGTTTACAATCGGAGAGAAATCCTGTATATAAGGATTTTATTGATAATCTTGGGATTAACAGAGATAAAGTAAAAACTATTGAAGAGATACCCTTCCTTCCTGTTGAGTTCTTCAGGACGCAGAAGGTAATTACTGCAGCACTGCCTCCTGAAAAGATCTTTGAAAGCAGCGGTACGACAGGCTCCCATATAAGTAGGCATTACATAACAGATACAGGTATTTATGACAGGAGTATTCTTACAACTTTTAAACTGTTTTATGGCGATCCTTCAGAATACCTCATAACAGCCTTGCTTCCATCGTATATTGAAAGAGGGAACTCATCGCTTATTTATATGATGGATCAGTTAATGAGATTGTCAGATGATCCGCAAGGCGGCTTTTATAATCATAATGTCCCTGATCTGCTGTCTCTTATCGAACATCGTAAAAAAGGAAAAAGAAAAATATTACTGATAGGGGTCAGTTTTGCGTTACTTGACCTTGCAGAGAAATATTCGCCGGATCTCTCTGGTGTTATTGTTATGGAGACTGGTGGCATGAAGGGGAAGCGGAAAGAAATAACGCGTGGAGAACTTCATTCGGTTCTGAAGAATAAATTTAATGTTCAGGCAATACATTCGGAATATGGGATGACTGAACTTTTAAGCCAGGCATATTCAGCCAGAGGAGGCCTTTTTCGTTGTCCTCCCTGGATGAAGATACTCCTGCGGGAGCCACAGGATCCCTTTTCCCTGATCACGGAACCTGGCAGGACAGGAGGACTCAATATTATTGATCTGGCTAATCTGAATTCATGTTCCTTTTTGTCTGTATCAGATCTTGGCAGGCTGCATGAGGATGGAAGCTTTGAAGTGCTTGGCAGGTTCGATAACAGCGATATCCGCGGCTGCAACCTCCTTGCAGTATAATCCTGTTTATCAATTTCAGACTTTCAGACTTTCAGATTTTCAGACCTGCACGACCTGCACGACCTGCACGACTTGCACGACCTGCATGACCTGTACGACTTGCACGACCTGCACGACTTGCAAGACCTGCAAGACAATCATAACCCCAGCTTAGTTCTTATCGCCGGCGGTATTCCGTTCTTATTTACCATTATAAAAATTGTCTTGGCTCTTACGTAGCTTTCCGACATGTTAAGATACCCGTTGAAAGGATTTCTGGCAGAGCCCCAGGAATTCTTTGTCTTATAGAATTTTGTTCCGTTTTGATCTTTCACAAGACCGGTAATATGCATAGCATGATCGTCGGTAGTTGTAAAATTCATATAACCTTTCTGCCGGGACTCCTGATCAATTTCAGCCCGGACATTCAAAGCAGCTGAGGAGGTATTTTTATCCCGTAGCTGATTTTTGTCTTCATGCGGCATAACAGCATAACCATTAGCGAATAAAAATCCTTTTTCACTTGTATCTCCGTCCCAGTTAACTGTGTATCCATTATTGAGTGAGTAATCAATAATCTCTATTAGCTCATCAATAGGTACATTATAAAAGAGAGCCATTGCCCAGTTATCGGGAATTTCAAGAACCCCTCTGCTGTAAAAAGGGAAATGAGTGAAGGAAGTTATTTCGACATAGTCATCAGGATTAATTCCCAGGCTTGAAGCGAAAGAAGCAGGAGTATAATTAACACCTTTATAAATGAATGATTCTGGTACTTTCCCAAGATATGCATCCAGTACGGCATTCACGATTTCCTTATACTGATCACTTTCCTTCTTTTGTTTAACAGCCACATCTGCAACAGCATTAATAAAAGCCTGAAGCTCTGAGTGGTTATGAACGGGAGAGTCATAGTTAAGGCCTGTATAAATCTCCTCAGGCACTATCCCGTGTTCCCTGAACACTTTCATACAGTCGTGAAAATTGCCTCCTTCTCTTGTATTTCCTTTGCCTTTTCGTAAGTAATTGTCTCTAAGCCTGTTAATATAGTTATATCTTACAATGAACATCTCCGAAAGGTCATATTCACCTTTGCCCATGCGAAGCAATTCGGATTCAATGAAAGAGGTTGTTGAAAAGCACCAGCATGTGCCAGTTGCTGACTGGTTCTTTACAGGCGTTGTTTTCAGGTCTATAACAGTTGTGAATTTAAAATCTTCCTCTGTTCCCGGGCTATTCCCCTTTTTTGTTTCTCCTGCTTTCAGAGAGGAAGAAAAAATGATAAGTGTCACTATTAACGCAGGGATGGATCTTTTTCTCATAAATAGTTATCGTAAGGTTGGATAAAAAGCATTTTCAATATGATCAATCTCGAAATCGTTTTCCTTCTTTATGACTCTTATAACGTCAAAACGGCATTCTTTTGATACATTGAACCTTCTGATATAGTTATCAGCAAGGTGGATCAGAATTCTTTGTTTTTCTTTAGTAACAGCCGTAACCGGGTCCATAATAAAATCCTCTGAACGGGTTTTGACTTCTGCAAAAACAATATATTCATTATTCTCGGCAATAATATCAACTTCATTCATTCCTGATCGCCAGTTCCGTTTCAGTATCACGTAACCCTTGTTTTTCAGGTGTTCGGCAGCAAGGTTTTCTCCTATTTTTCCCAGATCAGGTAAACCGGCCATTTCAGATCTCTATTAATTTGTTTCTGATTGCATAAAGGATAAGACTTGCAGTATTCTTTGAGTTTGTTTTGCTCAGAAGATTGGCCCTGTGTTTATCGACAGTCCTTTTGCTTATAAAGAGCGTATCGGCAATTTCCTGGTTTGAAAGACCCTCACAGATCTTAATAAGTATCTCTTTTTCTCTTTTAGAGAGATTAGCCATTTTGATCTCATTTTCACGATGTTTTATTTTCTGAATGACATTGTAGAGAAGTTCCTGGGAGAAGTAACTGCCTCCTTTTATTACTGTAAGGATGGCTTCTCTCACCTCATTTATGTTTGAGTCTTTCAGAAGGAAGCCCTTGGCTCCGGCGTCAATCATTTTATAATAGTATTCCTCTTCACCGTACATCGACAGGGCAATTACATTTATATGCGGATTGATTTTGAGTCCCCTCCTTGTTGCTTCGATACCATCCATTTCCGGCATGTTAATATCCATCAGGGCTATTTCAGCATTTGTGTTTTTTATAATCTCAATGAATTCATGACCGTTTAAAGCTTCCCCTACAACTTCAAAATCAGGGAATGCATTAAGTAAAATTTTAAGGCCATTTCTGAATAGCTGATGGTCATCCGTAATTATGATACGTATTTTTTCCATAGAAATGTGTACTCAATAGTCGTTGTTGTTGATTTTAAATCTTTAAATATTCGTGAAGTTAAAAGACATGATTACATTTTCAGTTCATTTGATCATTTTAATCAGTACGCTTGTTCCTTTGCCCGGAGTGCTTTCAAGGACAAATACTCCTTCAACAGTCTTTACCCGTGTTTCAATATTTGACAGCCCCATACCTTTATTTTCTTCCTTCCTGAGTGAATTAATGTCAAATCCGCGGCCGTTATCTGAAAAATGCAAGGTAATGAATTTTTCATGTTTGTTCAGCTCAATATCAATTTTGGAAGCTCCTGAATGTCTTATGGCATTGTTAATCAATTCACACACTGCCCTGTATATAACCACTTCCTTGTCGTTTTCAATCCTGCTGTTCTCCATATTAGATTTGAAGTCGATTTCAATGGCTTTTGTCTGGTTTATTTTTGTTGTGAAATTATTTATAGCACTTGCCAATCCGAAATTTGACAATATATGAGGACTCAAATTATCCGAAACATCCTTAATTGTACTTATTGCTTCGTTAATAAGATGATTTGTATTATTCAGTATGATTATACTTGAGGGATCATTTATCCTTGATGTGAGGGAAGATAATGACATTTTAATAGTTGACAGGATTGGTCCGAGGCCATCGTGAAGATCTTTGGCAAATCTTTTCCTTTCGTTCTCTTCGGTGTTTATTATTGCGTTCAGTACTTTTCGTTCAGTCCGAAGACGGTCTATTTCAGCCTTTTTAAGGGAATAGAAGATCTCCCTTATCAGTATCACACCGACAATCAGCATAAAAGAAACAAGTACGCCGGTCCATTCATCTATCATCTGCCAGGTATAAGAAGGTGTTCCCCTGAAAAATTCAGACAGTTGTATTATTTTCCTTACAGCCATGAAAACGAAAGCTGATGACAGGAGTATCCATGATAGCCTGTATTTGGTAAGCTTTATAAAACCAAGGGCAATTGAAGCGGCAGCTATCTGAAGTACAATGGAAATAACAAGAGCGATTAATCGTACCATGTCAGGAGGTTTTTTACAAAAATAGGACTTTTAAGGCATTACGGTCTTAACGCATTTGTGCCTTTATGCCTTTTTTCTAACTTTAGAGCCTTATTTTAAAATGATGAGGCTCATTTACAACATCGGAATCCGGCTTTACATTGCTATCATCTGGCTTGTATCTCCTTTTAACAGGAAAGCAAGGTTATGGATAAGCGGCAGGAAGGGCTGGTATCAGAAATTAAAGAGCAAAGTTGATTCAGATGGTAGATATATATGGGTTCACTGTGCCTCGCTTGGTGAGTTCGAGCAGGGAAGGCCTGTCATTGAAGCTATAAAGAAAAAAGTAGCTGAATATAAAATTATTGTTACTTTTTTTTCTCCTTCTGGTTATGAAATAAGGAAGAACTACGGGCTGGCTGACATTATATGTTACATGCCTTCAGACAGTCGCCGGAATGCAGAAAGGTTTATTGATCTGATCCGTCCTGAGAAGGTCATATTTATTAAGTACGAATATTGGTATAATTATATAACTGTATTGGCTGAAAGGCAGATTCCTTTATATATTATTTCAGCTATTTTCAGGAAAAATCATTATTTCTTTAGATGGTACGGGGGCTTCTTTCGCAGTTTGCTGAACAAGATTGCAGGATTTTATGTTCAGGACCATCAATCTGCAGATGTTCTCAGGGAAGCAGGACTTAACAATATAACGATAGCGGGAGACACCCGTTTTGACAGGGTTATTGAGTTAACTGAAAAGGCAAGGAATATTGATGAGATTAGTTTGTTCAGGGGCAGTGAAAAATTAGTTGTGGCAGGTAGCACTTGGAAGGGCGATGAAAAAATAATAGCAAGGTATATAAACAACTTTCCCGATAGGATCAAATGGGTCATTGCTCCGCATGAGCCGGAAAGTGTGAATATAGAGAGGCTTGAGAAACTCCTGAAAGTCGGGAGTTTGAGGTTTTCCCGGTTCAGCGGTCAGGCCTCAGATGCCAGAGTAATGATAATCGACAATATAGGCATGCTTTCCTCGATATACCGCTATGCTTATATCACAGTAGTTGGTGGAGGTTTTGGCAGGGGGATTCATAATGTTCTTGAGCCGGCCTGCTGGGGTAAACCGGTTTTGTTCGGGCCAAACCACGGGAAATTCCGTGAAGCAGTCGAACTTATATCCGGCGGAGGCGTCAAAGCATTTACAGATTATGATGATTTCAGAGAGTCGCTAGACAGTTGGCTTTCGGATGAAGCATCGTATAACAGGGCAGCCGGTTTTGCGGGTGAGTATGTGAGGAAAAACAGCGGAGCAACAGCTGTAATTATGGAGAAAATTTTCTTTTCGGATCAAAACAAAGTTATTAACAACCCCGACTCATAACTTGTTAGTAACATATTTTTGGCAGTAAAAACCTTTTTTTCAAAGAACAGCTAAATTGCTTGGCTGTTTAAGATCAAAACTTAATTATTTTGTAACAGCTAAATCAGATCGTTAGTTATATATTGCATTTGAAACTAATCCTAAACACAATTTTAATTATGAAACATTTTAAACACACGCTTTCGGTGCTGTTGTTCATGCTGATTCCGATGATCGTCTTCGGACAGGGATCAACAACGTCCTCTATGAGTGGTAAGATTACCAACTCACAGGGAGAAGCTCTGGCAGGAGCCACTGTCGTTGCTACCCACGTTCCTTCCGGAACTGTCTATGGTGCAACAGCAAACATCCAGGGATTATTCTCACTACAGGGATTGCGTCCCGGCGGTCCCTACAAGGTTGACATATCCTTTATCGGTTACTCGAAGGAATCTTTTACTGATATAAATCTTCTGCTTGGCGAGACCTTTGGACTGAACGTCAGTATGAAGGAATCGAGTACAGAGCTGACTGTAGTGACTGTTGTCGGAACCAGACCTTCGAAATTCAATACGGTTAAAACAGGTGCTACCACAAATATTTCTGCGACTCAGATGACAATGATGCCGACCATTAACAGAAATATAAGCGACATTTCAAGGATTTCTCCCTATGCAAACGGGATGAGCTTTTCGGGAGGAGACGGACGTTCAACAAACTTCACTGTCGACGGTTCCAACTTCAACAATAACTTCGGACTGAGCTCCAACCTTCCCGGCGGCGGTAACCCGATATCACTCGACGCCATCGAGGAAGTCCAGGTTGTTATTGCTCCCTTCGACGTACGCCAGACCAACTTCATCGGAGGAGGTATCAATGCCATTACCAAATCGGGGACAAACACCTATAAGGCAACTGCCTATACTTATTATACCAACCAGAATATGAGGGGTAACAAGATAGGCGATCATGATTTCGGAGATCGTGCAAAGGAATCGAATTCGATCTATGGTTTTACCTTGGGAGGTCCGATCGTAAAGAACAAACTCTTCTTCTTCGGCAACCTTGAATTTGAAAAAACTCCCCAGCAGGTTATCCGTTGGAGGGCTTCAACAAATGGAGTGTCGGACCAGCAGACAATTTCGCGTGTTACAGAAGCAGATTTGCAGACTGTATCCGATCACCTCAGGAATAAATACGGTTACGAAACGGGTTCGTTTAAGAATTTTCCGGCAGACGAGTCAAACCTGAAATACCTGGCACGAATCGACTGGAATATCACCGATGCCCACAAACTGAGCGTCCGCTATAATCATACCAAAAACACTGCATGGAACGCGCCTAACGGAAACTCAACCGACGGAAGTTACCGTGACAGGAATAAGTACCGTGTCGGCGAGTACTCTTTCTCCTTTGCTAATTCAATGTATTCGCAGGATAATATCGTTAATTCCGGATCGCTTGAGTTAAACAGCCGTTTCTCAAACAGCGTGTCAAATCAGCTGCTTGTCACTTATTCCGACATTCAGGACGTGCGCGGATCGACTTCCTCGCCTTTCCCTTTCATAGACATTATGAGCGGTGACCTTGCAGTTGGAGGGGCTGCCCTTGATCCTTACATGTCAGCAGGCTATGAACTCTTCACATGGAACAACGGTGTTAAGAACAAGGTCATCACAGCCACCGATAACTTCACCTATTATATTAATGCTCACAAGCTGACAGCCGGTGTCAGTTTCGAATACCAGATGGCTGACAATAACTATATGCGTAGCGGGACAGGTTATTACCGCTATTACAGCCTCACTGATTTCCTGAATGGAGCAGCGCCGGTCGATTTTGCCCTGACATACGGAACCAACGGAAACCTTGTTCCTTCAAACGCTGTTAAATTCAACCAGATCGGAGCCTATATACAGGATGAATGGAGTCCGCTTCAGAACTTCAAGCTCACTGTTGGACTGCGCGCGGATAACCTTTCGTTTATTGACGATATCATGACAAACAACGCCATCAAGGAACTCAACTTCGGCGGAAGACACATCGATACGGGCGAATGGCCCAAATCAAGGATCAATCTGTCGCCCCGCCTTGGATTTACATGGGATATTAATTCAGATAAATCGATTGTGCTGCGCGGAGGATCAGGTATCTTCACCGGCCGTCTGCCGCTGGTGTTCTTCACCAACATGCCCTCCAATGCCGGTATGAACCAGATATTGATGAAACTGCAGACCCGCTTCAATTCTTTGGGCGTACCCACTTCAATCGACCCGAGATTGGCACTGTTGGCTGGTGATATTATTACCGATGTTGATGAAATGATTGACAGGCTCGGCTTCCAGACAGTTGTAACCCCCCAGGATGGCAGCGTACCAAGTTCAATCGCCGGAGTGGATCCTGATTTCAGAATGCCGCAGGTGTGGAAATCCTCACTGGCAGTCGATTATAAAGTACCTGTTGAATTCCCGTTCTCAGTAACTGCCGAAGGAATGTTCACAAAGAACATCAATGCCGTGATGATTGAGAATTACGCTGTCAGGAACCCTGCATCGACATGGTCAAGATTTGCCGGACCCGACCAGCGTTACATTTACCCGTCCGACTATCTTTATAACAGTTCTGTAAAGGACGCCTGTGTTCTTGTCAATACAAACAAGGGTTACGGCTACACCTTTAATGTGACTGTCAATGCCGAGCCCGTGAATAACCTCGACCTGATGCTTGCCTATACCAGAACAGAAATGAAGGAGTTGTCCGGAATGCCTGGTAGCAATGCGAATTCGGCATGGGTAGGTGTTTACTCAATTAACGGACCCAACGTTCCGACTATTCAGAGATCACAATACGTAGTGCCCGACAGGGTGACGGGATCTTTGTCTTACCGTATTCCTTACCTGAATGACCATATGGCATCCACCATAAGCCTGTTTTACTCAGGTTTCACTCCATACGGTAACTCATTTACATATAGTAACGACATGAACGGAGATGCAGTAACTACCGATCTGATTTACATACCGAAACGAAAAGGTGAAGTTTCATTTGTCTCTGTTGCCGACGAAAATGCCTTTTTCGAATTCATTGAGCAGGACCGTTATCTGAGAAAGCACAAGGGAGAATATGCTGAAGCCTATGCCGCACGTGCACCATGGGTTAGCAGGCTCGACCTCCGCTTTGTTCAGGATTTTTCGATTGAAGCCGGAAATACCAGAAACACACTGCAGCTGAGCCTCGACATGCTCAATGTAGCAAATCTTATCAATTCAAAGTGGGGTGTTTACAAGAACATGGCTGTCAGTAACTACGGAGCAATCCTGAAGTATGAAGGCAGGGACGCAGGCGATGTTCCTACCTACTCTATGGTGAAGGTTAAGGATGCCTATCCGACCAAAACCTACGACACCTACCTGAACATCAGTCAGTGCTGGATGCTCCAGGTTGGCCTGCGTTATATCTTCAACTAGTTTGAGAATTATTCGAAATAAGGAAAGGGCGCCTCTGATCAGGCGCCCTTTTTTATATGTATCCTGACTCAACATTTTAAATGATGAATATTTAATATTTATTCGCTTAAATAACTCCCGGGAAGGGTTTGGAAACTGTAAGTATCTGATAATGAGATATGGTTAATAAATAGGCTCTTAAATGTTAATAAACTTAAAATTATTGTCTTGCATTACGAAAGACCCTTATCTAATTTAGCAAATACCCGAAAAAAAAGTTCAAGGTCGTTTAATCTCATTAAAATCAGAGAATAACAAAATTATGGAAGATCTATTTGTCCAGGAACCAGTTATTGCTTCTGATCAGGCAGAAGATGAAAAGCAAAATACAGAAATGCAAAAGAAAACTGGAGTAAAAGAAAATAATAAGGCAGGTAAGCAAGAGAGGGAGAAGATTGTATATTCTCATGATGAAGCCGTTGAGGCAAGCGTGGCTTATTTCAACGGAGATGAGCTTGCTGCAAGGGTATGGGTTAACAAGTATGCTTTAAAAGATTCATTCGGGAACCTGTATGAGCTTACCCCCGACGATATGCATCGCCGTCTTGCCCGCGAGATACACCGGATCGAGCTTAAGTATAAGAATCCACTGCCGGAGAAACTTATTTATGATGTTCTGAAGGACTTCAGATATATTGTACCCCAGGGAGGGCCCATGACAGGTATCGGGAATGACTACCAGATAGCATCTCTTTCAAATTGTTTTGTAATAGGCAATGATGGGTCATCAGATTCCTACGGAGGTATAATGAAGATCGATCAGGAACAGGTACAGCTTATGAAACGGCGCGGAGGAGTCGGACACGATCTTTCCCATATAAGGCCAAAAGGCACACCTGTCCTTAACAGTGCTCTGACCTCAACAGGAGTAGTGCCATTCATGGAAAGATATTCAAATTCCACCAGAGAAGTTGCCCAGGATGGCAGAAGAGGAGCTCTGATGCTTTCAATATCAATTAAACATCCGGATTCCGGGAAATTCATTGATGCAAAGCTGGAAAGCGGAAAAATTACCGGCGCCAATGTTTCTGTTAAGATCACTGATGAGTTCATGCAGGCTGTTGAGAATAAAACAATATTCAGGCAACAGTATCCGATAGACTCCGATAAACCTAAATTTGTCAATGATGTAGATGCTGTCCAGTTGTGGAATAAGATTGTCCACAATGCCTGGAAATCAGCTGAACCCGGAGTGCTTTTCTGGGATACTATTATCAGGGAAAGTGTTCCTGATTGCTATGCTGACCTTGGTTTTGCAACAGTCTCGACAAATCCCTGCGGCGAGATTCCGCTTTGTCCTTATGACAGCTGCAGGCTTCTGGCTATAAACCTTTTCAGCTATGTCAGGAATCCTTTTACATCCGAAGCAGAATTTGATTTTGAATTATTTAAGGAGCATGTCGGTCTGGCCCAGAGAATGATGGATGATATAATCGATCTTGAAATGGAAAAGATCGACTCAATACTTGAAAAGATTGATGCAGATCCCGAATCCGACGAACTTAAAAGGGTTGAAAGGAATCTCTGGAAAAATATAAAGAAGAAATCAGAGATGGGGAGAAGGACCGGAATAGGGATAACTGCAGAAGGTGACATGTTGGCAGCGCTGGGTATGAGGTACGGAAGCGAGGAGGCGATAAATTTTTCAGTTGAGATTCATAAAACACTTGCTCTTGAAGCTTACAAATCTTCCACTTACCTGGCAAAGGAAAGAGGTCCCTTCACTATTTATGATTCGGAAAGGGAGAAAAATAACCCGTTCATCTTAAGGCTGAAGGAAGCAGATCCGGTTTCTTATAACAATATGGAGAAATTCGGGCGCAGAAATATAGCTTTGCTTACAATAGCCCCGACAGGAACCACTAGTATTATGACTCAGACCACATCGGGAATCGAACCGGTTTTCTCTGTATTTTATAAACGCAGAAGAAAAGTAAATCCCAACGATAAGAACGTAAAGATAACTTTCAGGGATGAGGTCGGCGATTCATGGGAAGAGTTCAATGTGTTCCACCACAAATTTGTCGAGTGGCTTAAAGTGAACGGTTATGATCCCAATGAAGTGATGAGGCTAAATGATGAAGAGATTGAGAAAATAATTGCAAAAACACCTTATTACAAGGCAACGGCAAATGATGTTGACTGGGTGGCAAAGGTCAGGATGCAGGGAGCAATACAGAAGTGGGTTGATCATTCAATAAGTGTAACAATAAATCTCCCTGCCGATGTAAAAGAAGAACTTGTAAGTGAACTGTATCACACGGCCTGGAAAAGCGGATGCAAAGGAGCGACAGTCTATCGCGACGGATCACGTGACGGCGTTCTTATAACCGGTAAGCCGGAGAGACGGACGACGGAAAGACCAAAAAGACCGAAAGTTCTGGATTGCGACGTTATAAGGTTTAATATCAATGAAGTGAAGTGGATCGCTTTTGTAGGATTGAAAGACAATAGACCTTATGAAATATTTACCGGTATTGCCGATGAAGAGATCTTCCCTATCCCAAAAAGTATTGTAAAGGGTCAGATTGTCAAGGTCAAGGAAGAAGGTGGCAAAACACGTTACGATTTTCAGTACACCGACAAATACGGTTATAAGAAGACAATGGGAGGACTCTCGCATATGTTTGAGCCGGAGTTCTGGAATTATGCCAAACTGATCTCAGGTGTTCTCAGGCATGAGATGCCGATAGCAGATGTTGTCAATCTTGTCCAGTCACTCAAACTCGACAGCGAATCAATAAATAACTGGAAGAACGGCGTTGAAAGAGCGCTTAAGAAATATATCCCGAACGGCACTAAGGCAAAAGGCACTTGTGGAGAGTGCAGATCGAATAACCTTGTATATGAAGAAGGGTGTCTTATATGCAAGGACTGTGGTTCATCAAAGTGCGGATAATCTTATTTTAAAATAAGAAGTTCCTTTCCGATTTTCCCGAAAGCATTCACGGCTTTATCGAGGTGTTCCAGTTCGTGTGCGGCCGAGAGTTGGACACGTATTCTTGCTTCACCTTTTGGTACAACAGGATAACAGAATCCAATAACATAGATCCCCTCTTCAAGAAGACGGGCCGCAAATTCCTGCGATAGTTTTGCATCATAAAGCATTACAGCACATATTGCAGATTTTGTGGGCTTTATATCGAATCCAAGATTTGTTATACGGCTAATAAAATACTCTGAATTCCTGCGTAGTTTATCCTGAAGGATATTTGTTCCTGTCATCATTTCCATCATCTTTATTCCAGCAGCAGCGATAAGAGGTGGAATTGAATTTGAAAAGAGGTAAGGGCGCGACCTTTGCCTGAGAAGTTCAATAATCTCTTTCTTCCCGGTGGTGAATCCTCCTATTGCCCCGCCGAAAGCTTTACCCAGAGTCCCGGTGATTATTTCTACCCTGCCCATTAAGTCGTATAGTTCGGTAACACCTCTTCCTCTTTCGCCTACGACACCGGCAGAATGAGATTCATCAACCATTACAATTGCGTTATATTTATCTGCAAGCTTAACTATCTCTCTCAGAGGTGCTACATTGCCATCCACTGAAAAGACCCCGTCAGTTACGATCATCCTGAATCTTTGTTTTTGTGCAAGCTTAAGCTGTTTCTCAAGGTCATCAGTATCAGCGTTGGCATATCTGTATCTCCGGGCTTTGCATAAGCGGACTCCATCTATAATTGAAGCATGATTGAGTGAATCGGATATAATTGCATCCTCCTCTGTAAGAAGAGGTTCAAAAGCACCGCTGTTAGCATCGAAGCAGGCAGCATAGAGTATTGTGTCTTCAGTCCGGAAGAAACTGGCTATTTTCCTTTCAAGTTCTTTGTGGAGATCAGTTGTTCCGCAGATGAAACGTACGGACGACATGCCATATCCGTAATTGTCAAGGGCCGACTTTGCAGCTTCGATAAGATCAGAATTATTGGACAAGCCAAGGTAATTATTGGCGCATAAATTGATCACCTTCTGTCCTTTTTCAAGTTCTATCTCAGCACCCTGCGGACTAACAATGATCCTTTCGTTCTTGTAAAGGCCCGCATCCCTTATCTCCTGTAAGGTTTTATTAAGATGGTTCTGAAAGTTCTTATACATATCTTTTGTAGTTTACTTGTTTGGATTTATATGATGTAATTTAACCGTGTTGTGTTGTAGATCAGTCCCAGTTAAGAATTACTTTCCCGCATTTACCTTCCTCCATGATATCGAAACCTTTCTGAAAATCATCTATACTGAAACGATGGGTTATAACCGGGTCGAGATCTATTCCTCCGATTATCATCTGTTCCATTTTATACCATGTTTCCCACATCTCCCTGCCATATATACCTTTTAGCGTTATAGCCTTGAATATAATTTCATTCCAGGGAACTTTGAAATCTGAAGGGAGGATACCGAGAAGAGAAATACTGGATCCGTTGTACATGTTGCTTATCATCTCAACAAATGCATCTGGCGACCCTGACATTTCCATGCCGATGTCAAATCCTTTTATTTTCAATAATTTGACCGCATCAGATATCTTTTCTCCCTTTGAAGGGTTCACTGTCAAAGTAGCTCCCATTTTTTTTGCTATATCAAGGCGGTAATCGGAAAGGTCGCTTGCTACAATGAACCTGGCTCCGGCGAACCTGGCAATTGCAATTGCCATCCCTCCTATTAGGCCAGCGCCTGTTATCAGAACGTCTTCTCCGATAAGGGGGAAAGAAAGAGCTGTATGAGTTGCATTTCCGAAAGGGTCCATTATAGCAGCCCAGTCGTCAGGGATCCTACTGTCAAGGGGTATGGCGTTGGAAGCAGGTATTTTAAGGTATTCAGCAAAAGATCCGTCGATATGTATGCCGACTCCCACAGTGTTTTCGCAGACATGTTCTTTACCGCGGCGGCAGTTCCTGCAATGTCCGCAGGCAAGATGACCTTCTCCTGTAACCCTTTCCCCGGGTTTAAGGTTTGTAACGCCAGCTCCCATTTTCTCAATGGTGCCCATATATTCATGGCCAATAATCATAGGAGTTTTAATTGTCTTTCTTGACCATTCATCCCATCTGTAAATATTAAGATCGGTCCCGCAAATCGCAGATTTTTTGATCTTTATGATTACATCATTCAATCCCGGCTCAGGAATTGGTACCTCCTGCATCCACAGGCCCCTTTCAGGCCGGGCTTTCACAAGAGCTTTCATTGTTTTCATGGAAAATAATTTAACAATATTTATATAAAAATAACATAAAATGTAATATAATCAGGAGGCATAAAAACTGATATAAGCCATACTGTTAATATTAGCCGGTTTGCCTATATTTGTGTATTAACTTGAAAATAATCAGTATGCAGCAGGTACGGGTTCGTTTTGCTCCCAGTCCAACAGGTCCTCTTCATATGGGGGGTGTAAGGACTGCCCTTTATAACTATTTGTTTGCCAGAAAGAATAAAGGCACTTTCATCCTGAGAATTGAAGATACGGATCAGGGTCGCTTTGTTGAAGGTGCTGAAGCTTACATTATTGAATCGCTCAAGTGGTGCGGTATTAATATTGATGAAGGGATTATTGAAGGAGGACCTCATTCTCCTTATCGTCAGAGTGAAAGAAAAGATATTTACAGGCAATATGCAGATCATCTTATAAATACAGGAGCTGCATATTATGCGTTTGACACACCTGAACAGCTTGGCCAGGCAAGAACAGATGCTGAAAAGCAGGGAAAGACATTTCTTTACAACGCTTCAGTAAGGGATAAAATGCGGACATCGCTGTCGATGACCGAGGAGGATTGTAGAGACCTGATAGAAAGGGGAGTGCCTTATGTTATCAGATACAGGATGCCCCTTGATGAAAACATCCATTGTGACGATCTCATTCGCGGCAATATTGTTGTGCATTCCAGCACCCTTGATGATAAGGTGCTGTTCAAATCAGACGGCATGCCGACTTATCATCTGGCAAACGTAGTTGATGACCATTTAATGGAAATAAGTCATGTTATAAGGGGTGAAGAATGGCTGCCCTCACTTCCTCTCCATTTCCTGCTTTACAGGTCGTTTGGCTGGGAAAGACCGCAGTTTGCTCACCTGCCACTTCTTCTCAAGCCTGACGGTAAAGGCAAGCTGAGTAAAAGAGACGGAGATAACATGGGCTTCCCTGTGTTCCCCCTCTATTGGCCTTATGGCGAAACAGCCAAAGGTTATCGCGAAGAGGGTTATTATCCTGAAGCATTTATTAATATGCTTGCACTTCTGGGCTGGAATCCCGGAACAGAACAGGAAATATTCAGCATGGATGAACTGATTGATGCATTTTCAATCGAGAGGGTAAATAAGGCAGGATCACGCTTCGACCCGGAGAAAGCCAAATGGTTTAATCATCATTATCTTCAGCTTAAAAGCAATAATCAGCTTGCAATTGAATTCAGGGAAATACTGAGGCCAAAGGGATTTCATCATGACATTGTTGAGCTTGAGAAACTTGTCTCGCTTGTTAAAGAGAGGGTGAGTTTTGTGAAGGAGATTTGGAAAGAGTCGGATTTCTTTTTCATCCCGCCGGAATCCTATGATCAGGCAGTTATCAGAAAGAGATGGAAAGCAGACACTCCTGCTCAGCTTATGGAACTCCGGCAGATACTAGATGATATATCCGATATGAGTGCCACAGTTACCGAGGAGACAGTTAAAGCCTGGATCACAGAAAAAGGTTATAAGACAGGGGATGTAATGACTGCCTTGCGTCTTGTAATCGTTGGAGAATCAAGAGGGCCTCATATCTTTGATATAATTGAATGGCTGGGAAAAGAAGAGACACTTAAAAGAATTGAAAGAGGGGTATCTGTAATAGGAACATCGGCATTATGAATCTTCCGGCGCCAAACGATTATATTGATATTCATACCCATGGTGCCCGGCATACAGAAGGAATCTATTCAGTTGAGACGCTTATGGCCCATGAGCAGAGGCTGCCGGAAAAGATCCCGGGCTTAGCCTATACATACGGAATTCATCCATGGTATCTTACTGAAGCAAATTATAAATATTTGCTTGCATGGGTTGTTAAGATGGTGCCAGATCCATTGATAATTGCTGTCGGAGAAGCAGGATTTGATAAGATTAAGGGTCCGTCAGCAGAAATGCAGCGCAGGGCATTTGAAGCACAGGTTTATATTTCCGAGGAACACGGAAAACCTTTGGTAATACATTGCGTAAGGGCATGGGACGAATTGCTCAGTGTACATAAAAAGTTAAAACCGAAGATGCCGTGGCTTGTGCATGGTTTCAGAGGTAAAAGAGAACTCGCACTGCAACTTATCTCAAGGAACATGTATCTTTCGTTCTGGTTCGATTTCATTATGAGACCAGAGTCATCAGGATTGGTCAGAAGTCTTCCCCTTGAAAGGATCTTCCTTGAGAGTGACGGGGCAGAAGTTGATATCAGGGATCTGTATAAAAAAGTCGCTGCTGACCTGGAACTTGAGCAGGTTGCTTTAAAGGATCAGATAATGAGGAATTTTATGCAATTCTTTAATATCAGGGAAAGTTAATACCAGTTTTTATTATGTCGGATGATTGGCTGGACAGGACAAAGATGCTGATTGGTGAAGAAGGATTGAAAAACCTTCTTTCAGCAAGGATCCTTGTTGTGGGATTGGGTGGGGTAGGAGCCTATGCCGCTGAAATGATATGCCGGTCGGGAGCAGGATCGCTTACAATAGTCGATGGCGACAGGATACAGCCATCGAACAGGAACCGTCAGCTTCTTGCGCTGAAAAGTACGGAAGGCTTATTAAAAGCAGAGCTCATGGGATCAAGGCTACTTAATATAAATCCTGATCTGAACCTGGAGATAATAAGCGAATATATCAGGGATGAGAGAATGGTAGAAATATTAGACAGAGGCTATGACTATGTTGTTGATGCGATAGACACCCTGTCGCCCAAGGTTTTTCTTATATACCATTCGCTGCAGAGGAAATATCCTGTAGTAAGCTCAATGGGGTCGGGAGGTAAATTTGATCCGCTCAGGATATCGATTACTGATATCTCCGAAACCACAGACTGTACACTTGCAAGGATGCTGCGTAAAAGGTTGCACAGGCTGGGAGTAAGGAGTGGAGTAACAGCAGTCTGGTCGCCTGAACCTACTGATAAGACCAGGATCCTTTCTGTCTCCGGAGAGGCAAATAAGGCATCAGTTGTAGGCACTGTCTCCTATATGCCTGCTGCATTTGGCATAGCCTGTGCCTCGGTAGTTATCCGTGATCTGGCAGGGATCAGCCATCAATAGTTCCTTGTTTCTCACATGTGTGCGCCGGTGAAAATTCTGTTCCGGAGATAATCACGGATTCTGTTTTACATCATTTTTTCTCTGCATTCAGTAACATATAGTACACAACCAGACCGAGAAGAGTTATCCCTATTCCTATTAAAGACTGGACTGGTCTGTTGGCAAATACATACACCATCATGCAACCCTCAACCAGGATGAAGAATGCAGGGATAAAGGGATATCCGAAGGTATGGTATAAATTATCATTATAATTTTTGGTTCTATATCTGATCACAAATACACCGAATACCGAAAGTATTGTGAATATGCTGAGAGTAAACCCTATAAGAGTCATTATTTGCTCGAAGGTTGATGTTCCGATAAGTATGAGCGATATGACTGTAAGAAGGATAGTGGCAAAAAAGGGTGAACCGCTCTTGTTTTCAGATCCAAGAAACCGGAGAGGTTTATGATCCTCAGCAATAGCCTGAGTAACCCTGGGGCCAATAATCAGCAGGGAGTTTATTGATGCAATAAGACCAATGGAAATAAGGAGAGCAATAAATTTTCCCCCTGATTGTCCGAATATGTTTTTAGCAGCAAGGAAGGCTATATCTATTTGTCCTTCCAGTTCCTCCATTGGGACAGTGTAAAGGAAAATAAAATTAAGAAGAGTATATAAGAATAATACTATTAGTGTTCCGGAGATCAGAATAATAGGAAGGTTCTTGACAGGATCTTTTACCTGGTGTGTTATGTAAGCAGCCGAATTCCATCCTGAATAAGCAAAGGATACATAAACCAGAGATACTGCAAAAGCCGGATTAATAATTTCTTTTAAGTCAGACTGGTTGAAACTGATTTCAAAATCCGGATGAGGGCCTTTAACAAATCCTAATATGCATAATGTGAGTATCAATGATACATTTATGGCGGCTGTGATAAAGTTAAAATTTGTACCGGTTTTAAAACTTGTTGTATTGAGCACGGCAAGGCAGATAATTGCCACCACAGCAATAATCACAGGAGAGACCGGGATCAGGTTCCCAGCATATGTTCCAAGTGCAATGGCTGAAATTGCCATTGGTGCTGCAAATCCAATTGTCATTGAAATAAAACCAGACATAAATCCTAAAGATGGATGGTAGATTTTGCTCAGGAATATGTATTCACCTCCGGATTTTGGATATCTGACAGCCAGTTCGCCATATGTAAGGGCACCGCACAAGGCGACAAGTCCTCCGGTTATCCATATAAATACCAGAGCAACGACTGAATGTACTCCTGCAACCTGTAACCCAAGGCTGGTATAGACACCGGTACCGATCATATTTGAGATAACTATAGCTGTAGCACGGACGGGACTGATTAGTTTTCCTTTATTCAAAATATATAATTTTTATGAGAGGGATAAATGGTATAAACAAAATTAATTATCATATTACTTAATTCGGGGAGAAATATTGTAATTGATTTATACTAAATCATTACTTGTCAGCTTTCTTATAGCTTATTGAAACACCTCCTCCGGCACTGTTTACTGTTGTTTCATAGTTAGGCAGACTTCTTACGTAAGTCAGAAATTGAGCCTGACCGCCGTAGCCGCCATAGCCCCTGCCTCTTTCACTTACATTATGAGCAGTGAAACAGCCTCCAACTTTTAATTTCGGATCAATATCGATGAAATAATTCTTATACCAATCCTTATCGGCATCACTGAATACGAAATCAAAAGGGCCTTTTAGTTCTTTTACAAGCTGATGGGCATCAGCAAGTCGAGCATCAATAAATTCAGATAATCCGGCATCGCGGAAATTCTGAACAGCTTGCCTGTGTCTTCTTTCATCAATTTCGATAGTAACAAGCTTACCACCTGTTTTGCTGAGGGCCCAGGCAATCCATATACCCGAATGGCCGGTTGAGGTTCCAATCTCAAGAGCGCTTTTATAATTATTCTTTATAATTATATCATACAAAAGCTTGCCATCCACATCAGGAACATTCATGTCATACCACCTGCTGGAGTTGAGAAACTTCTGAACCTTTTCGTCAAGAGCCGTATTCTCTTTAAGATTCTGAGATTTCAAAGGGATAAGGAAACAAAGAAGTACTGTTGTCAAAATCAGCTTCTGAATGAAATTATTTACATTCATATTGTCAGTATTATCAGTATTAATTTATTGATCCATAATTTTATTTTTTGACATCTAAATATAAGCGATTATTCCAGATCATCTTTAAAACCGGGAAATTTATAAAATTGCATTTAATAACTTTTAACTTTTAATGATACTTCTTAATTCTTAAATATGAGGAAAATAAATAATCTTAATGCTTATTCATTATCATTCAGCAACATTAACTGTGAAATTAATTTGTAATTTTACACCTGACAGTTTATAAATAGTAATTATTAGAAATAAGATAAAATGAGTTTCTCCGATTTCATAACAAATCACGGTAAGAAAGTAAACAAGAACACATTTATATATCTTGTGCAGATCTCAAAAGTAGATGGTGAAATAAAGAAGCCGGAACTTGATCTGTTATACAAGGAAGGAAAGAAGTTCGGACTGACTGAACCTGAGATTGATAATCTTATTAATTCGGAAAAGGATCATCAGTATCATCCGCCTTATTCGCTTGAAGCTAAATTTGATCATATTTATAATATGGCTGAAATGATACTGGCCGATTGTGAAGTAACAGAAAGTGAGAAGAAAATCATAAAGAAATTCGCAATCGAGGCAGGATTTGAATATTCAAAAATAGATAAGCTGATAGATGTTCTTATTGAAGGTGTAAAATCAAATTGCGAAGAAGAGAAGCTTTTCAAAAAATTCAAAAAGGTTCTTCTTAGCTGATCACTATTTCATTCAGGGCAGCCTGGAGAAGCTAAATTGTTGATATGGAATCCAGTCTGCACGAAAGGGCAAAAGAGACATCAGAGTTTTAGGCAGGGTTAAAGGAGTAAGCCGGAAGAGAATTCTTTTCAGACTTATTAATCAGCGAATAATTCGGGATTTTCAGGAGTAAGAGCAAAATCGTAGAATGAGCAAGATTTTTGAAAACAAAATTTTGCTCATTTGTGTTTTGAAGGATTAAAAATGATTTTGTACAGCGATTTTTTGTCATTTGGTTATTAT
>Ga0255343_1001274_pt1 | contig 34572 bp, 25 predicted proteins | sample wastewater_treat_4_FD_192413 | JGI IMG/M metagenome (GOLD analysis project Ga0255343, IMG submission 192413) | Wastewater microbial communities from Lulu Island WWTP, Vancouver, Canada - plant16 | ecosystem: Engineered > WWTP > Wastewater > Unclassified | place: Canada: Vancouver, British... | reverse complement strand
CGGTTCTCGGATATAGTGTTTCCCGTAACACTGTTATTGCTCGAGCTTATAAGCCAGATACCGACCCTGTTACCATTGCGCACCGTATTACCTACGACGATATTACTACGGGAAGTATCCCGCAGCAATACACCGTCCTGGTTATTATACACTTCGTTTCCTACGAGGGTGTTATTCTCAGAGAATCTCAGGTATACACCTACTGTATCGTTGTCATGCACTTCGTTGCTTTCGAGGACGTTGTTGTTGGAACTCACCAGCTCCATCCCTGTATTGTTATCCCGCACCTCGTTTTCCCTAAGTATATTGTTACTCCCACGCTCTATCAAAATAGCCCAGTTATGACCATGTAGAGTGTTCTTGGAGACTGTGCAATGTTCCACATCGTCGAGATATACTCCAATATCACTTACTGTAGACGTTATTGTAAACCCGGAAATAGTCACATCGTTGACCTTTACCTCGAAGATGCGGCCGTCGGTCACTCCCGATTCTACAGTCGTTTCGCCTGCTCCCTGCTTGGATTCGATAGTCACCCTCTTGCCCACAACCACGTTTTCTTCATACCTTCCAGGATAGACGATGATCGTATCACCATCGCTGGCACCGTCCACCGCTGCTTGAATTGATTGAAAGTCTGCCGCAGGATACTGTATTCTGTCGTCATCCACGTACCATGTTGATTCACTGTCTTCAGCTGCTGCCGGGGCAGGTAAAGTAAGGCTAAGGCCTAACACCATAGCTAACACAAGGACGATAGGTACGATCTTTCTGGCCACATTCCCTTCTCTCTTTCTCAATTCTATTGTCTCCTTTCTCAAACATTTTCTAGAGAGTCACCCGACTGTCATTTTCGATAAGAAACCATGACCATAGGCATCACCGCTTTCGCATTTTGGAGTAAAGGGACACCGTACAGCCTATCAGTGTCGTATCCGTATCTTCGCTTCCGGTCGCGATGAGTAGAGCGACTCTTGGTATTCGCATTAGTAAGTAGAATGGTCTGGAATATAGCCTTGTCGCTATCGAGAGGAAGTGGAGTGCAACATTTTTCTTCTCTGGTGCCTGTCATTCCACCAATTGGCATAAAAGTCCTTCAAAGCTAATAAGTATTCGCCTGCAGTTTTGAAATATGGGAGCCGTTCGCGCACGGCCATATATGGCTCACACCATGTATGCACTGTAGGCTGCATGTTCTCACGTTATACCAGTTCGTCTGCACTAGGACCCATTTCATTTTGTCTTCCTATGCATTGAGGTGCAGGATTTGATAGACCCGTAGAATTGGGTCTGATTTGTTCTTCGTATCTTTGTAACCAGACTACCTAGAATTGGGCCCATATCAGTATGCGAAATACCCATGGTAGATGCATTTGTCGGGAACTCCCCATTACCGCAAGAACATTTCTTGAATGGATAGATTCTCCTGCCGCTTAGGGGGTGCGGACAAATCCGTTCCCGGTTTTTCACCGCAATGAACTTTTGGGCTCGGATGCTGCTCCTTCTGGGAGTACAAGCCTTATGCGAGTAGGGATTTGCAATACCTCTTTCTTTAAGTATCCTGCTTACAGACTTGCTCGATATATGTATATCTTTCTGCCTGACCAACAATTCTGACATGTGCTGACAACTTGCGCCTTTGTATTCATTTTGAGCTAGCAAAGCAACCATGCCTTTGATATCTCTAGCTCTTCTTGCTTCTTTGTGCTCAAGAAAACGTCCTCTCCTTCTCTTATGGTGACATTTTCTCAGTCTCATTTCGTGGTGAAAATATCGCTGTCCGAGAGCATGATTCATCTGTTTTCTGTACAAATAGAGAGAGTCCTTCTAGTTGTAAAAACGAAGTTAGGTTAGGTTGGCGAAAGATAGCCGGACGAGACCTATTACCCGCGTCGTGTTTCAACTGTCTCCACCGGTTTCTCCACCTTGGTCTGGATTCAATAGTGCATTCGCTTGAGTTATCAGCTCTTGCAGAACAGCCTTATTCTGCTCTGGCTTAAGGGTTACTACTTCGACCAGTGTTGAAGCTGCGTTGATGTGCTTTTGGGTCACACCCTCTGCTAATGCTACTTCTTCAGCAAATGGATCTACAAACAGTGCATAGACTGCTTCCGCTGCATAGAATATCTTGGTCTAATCATCAGCGAAGCTCAGATCTTTTGTTGCTGTTTCGGTTCGGTCACTGTATCAGATTACCCAGGCCGTAACCTTCACTCGGTTTGTTGCTCTTCAGATCGTAGAATACTGCCGTCTTTCTGTTTTTACCGCCATCTACGGTCTTATCAAGGGCGGGGCATAGTCGCTTTCAGCACCAACACAGAAAAACTGTCCCCTTGTGTTCCCTAAAGTTCGCCTAGGACTTTTTCATCTAAGTTCGGTACAATACCCAGAAACCTTCCCATGTCAAATAGCGCATATCCCGGCAGGATAGCTTGTCCTAAATAGTCTTGCTCCTTTAGATACCGATCTTGGTTAGAGCAGTCCTTCATTAGAGTCCCATACACAAACACTTGTATCAATCCAACTCACCCCAAGTATCTATCTTCTCTGCCCAGGCAGAATACTCACTTTGGTACACCGATTTGCACACATCAATATGCACATCATAGTCATGGGAGAAGTTTACAGGTGAATGGCAACAACTGTTTCTGTTTGGTTATCCAGTGTATTCAAAAAAGACGTTCTTAACAACTGATTTTCGAAGGCTTCCCTGGCACCAGTTACCCTATATTAAAGGCATAAGACTCCTCTTCAACGTCCTCATCTATATAGACTCCTTCTTCAGCTTGGACAGCGTCCCTTGGAATAGGTTTATCCATAGCTTTTTCAATCCTCTGCAGTATTTTCTCCTTCCGGTCACTAAAAAAGTTCTCAAAGTCATCAGTATACAGAAATTCCGGTGAGAGAACATGCGATCTTAAGATGTCTTGAAACTCTTCATCGTTTACTCCAGCATGTTTTTGCAATCTGACCAAATACCTACTTGGAGCCTCACCACCTACTATGTGGTTGGTACGACCTGATAAAGGAGTTTTATTGACTATACAGTTATAATCGTCCTTGCTAATGCCATTTTTTACACACCAGGCTACAGGAAAAATATGATGGATGTCAATTGACTCGGAAAAATAGGTGCTGAAATCAATCTTTGTGGCCGAAAGCCAATCCTTAGTCCCATCATCCATAAGCAGAGCATAAACCCCTTTATAAGCAGCGCTGTTCCTGGTTCTTAAGGTATGCAGTCTGGATGGAGAAAAATTAGCATCATAAATAGTCTTAGGTGCAGGACCGTTGTTTTCAATCCAATTAACTACCTGAGGTAAATCGAGAGCATAGCGGGTTTCATTTGCAGAGCCGTAAAGTTCCCCAAAAACGCCACATCAGAACCACTGCATTAGCTTCTTCTTGTAGCCCATATTATCAATCTTGTCACCTAAAACAGCTAAAATCGCCGACATGGGTATCAACTGGGTATTGTACGGCAGATCACGGGCGGTATAGATATGGTTTTCAAAAAGTATTTTAGAAGCCTTAATAAAACCCTGCGCAATCGGATCTCTATATTTTTTGTAATCTTCAAGGGATAAATTAAGCATATCTTTTCTCTTACAGCTGACAGCGGGCAATTCCTCATCCGAAACATTTTGTCTTGCTCGATTCAATTTATCGTTGTAGGTAGCCAGCAAGGTAATGGCTTGTACAACATCTGTATCACTAACTTTTGAAAGTAATTCGTAATTCTTAAACTCCTCTTGTATCTTCTGCCAATCCGCTTTTAAGTCAAACTCATCCGCCGCAAAAGTTGCCGTTAATAATTCAAATACAGTTAAAGATACACCACCCGTATTAACCTTCTCAAAAACCTGGCAAACTGCCTCCTTAGGGTTTTCTTTCTTCATAATAATTACCGGCAGCATATAGTTATTGAAGCTAGTGATCACCCTGCGTTCAAACGCATCCCAAAATTTGATTTTTCCTTGGTCATACTGCCAATACTCGTTAAACTCCCATCTCCAAGTCTGGTATTCATCTATCATGCAGACGGGATACATCAGGTTCTCAAATTCAAATTCTTTCTCCGATAAATCAAGTACAATGCGTCGCCCGAAATCCTCGGTAATTTGCTTCTTTTCATTAATTGATATTATCGCCTCTTCAAGATCACAATTCTCATCCATGGCTTTTGCCATATCTACATAATACCAGCGCTTGATTTCGTAGTTTTTTTCATTTCTAGTTGTAACAATCTCGTTGCTTACAATTGTCTGATAAAGTGAAGTAAGTCGCTGCTGTCCGTCAAGGATAAGTAATTCAGGCTTTACTCCATTGTCAAGTTTTACGCCTTCCACAGGTTTTGTTTTAAATCTCACGTTTTCGTTTCCAGTTTCCAGAAGCATAATCGCACCAATGGGAAAGGATTTAGCAACACTTGCAAGAATCCCTTTGATACGGTTGTCATCCCAGATCCATCCCCTCTGGAAGTCGGGCAATTGTATTTTCCCGCTATGCACATCTTTCAATATTTCAGATAGACTTCTCTTAGTTGAATCAAAAGACTCCATGATTATCACCGGCTTTTTACGTATTATCACATCCTTTAACTATTTCTACGGTGGCCTGCTATTTCCTCCCTTTACTGCTAACCACCTCAAGAATGCTATGGGATAATGCATCTGTGACAAGAAAAGCAGCATATTAAAATAGGTTCACCCCCTTGGCAAGTCATACATCACTAATCATTAGCCACCATTTCTGCTGGCGAAAAAGCGCATTCTCCCTCGACCCTCTTTCCCTCCCTGGTATTTTCTAGCCAGTATTCCTAGGAGATGATACCCCTATTTTACTAAAACATTCAGGGCTTCTTGTAATTCATCTTCAATCCCTAAATAATCTGGAGAAGTCAAACATATCTGACACGACCAGTTGAGTCCATATAATTGTGTAAATTGAGTTTTCTGAAAAAGAAAGGAGCCAGATTCAGAACCTTGGTTAGATCGTAAGGTTTTAGCCTACGGTGCGACTCAGAGAACATCCAATTACTTGCGAGACGCCTGCTTCCCGCAGAGACTTTGCACAACGCCCCAAGGTAGAAAAGGTAGTAGCAACATCATCTACCAACAAAACAGTATTGTACATCGATAAATCCTTGGTGCATTCGAAAAGACTGCCTTCTCTGTCAGTTCTTGAACTTCCATATCTCGTCTTTGTGATGAGATCCGATTCGTACCTTAAGCCAAGGTTCAGCGAAATCCACTGGCACAGCAGCCCGACTCGATCAAAACCGCTAGACTCTATATCTTTCGCATGTGCTGGCACTCCTGTTACCACGGTTCCAACAGGAAGATTCTCTCTCAAAAGCCTTGAAACCATCAGATTGCCCAATGGGATCACCAAACACGGATTACTCTTGAAGCCAAGGATCATCTTACTGAGAAGGCTCTCAAGCAATCGACCTTGTCCATAGTGATGAGGCCGGTAAATCCCAACCACAATAGTTCTTACAAGATCATCTACATGTTGGTACAATTTAGGGCATAAACCATCACGGTCAAGGGGATAACCGCATATAATGCACGTGCCCTCCAGCAATTCTATATCCTGCGCAAGCAACAAACTGCAAAAAAGAGGGTTGTCTTTGTTTGTAGCACAGTACCTACACTCATCGCGCTTTTTCATACAATTATCTATGCACATCGTATATGACGGGTCACTACATGATCTGCAATTTATGCTGCAACTTGATGATTGTCGGTCTCGGAGACATTTCACAAAGTCTTCAAACCACCGTAATTCGGGATACATCTCTGTCATGGATCTGACCATAAAATCTATCTTGCCTATATCGAGAGACGACACGAGAACCCTGTTTGGATGCATACCCACTGGATTTGGGGACACCCATAGAACTTCGCATTTCATTAAGCCAGCTGGCGCTTGGTAAAAGAAAGTGTCTCCAGGGAATTTGCCTAGGAGTTTTCCTCCCAAGGGTGACTCTGCAGACAAAGACTTTTCTCTAGACTTGTCTAATTCTTTGCACAATACAAATTCTCTTTCTGAAACGTGGCCCTTGGGGTTTTGTAAAGCAACTGCAACGTGGCTTCCCACCCAAACCTTTGTTCTAAAGCCATAGTAATCTCGAGGATCGCTAAACAGCCATTTCGTCAAATCTCTTGGCACGCAAATAACGTCTAGGTCGTTCCTTGCTCTTTGGCTTTTGGGCCCCCAGAGAGCGTATGCCAGTTTTGGCTTCTCTGTTTCCTCGCTTACGTCGATAATGACTGGGCAATCAAGAGATTCTGGGTTGAAGGGCAGATTTTTACCATACATATCATCCATCAAATCCGCAGAAGACACATATTCTATACCATCTGATGTAGACCAATTCTTGTATTGCTGGGAGTCACCAAAAAGTTTCACCTTGATGCCACCCCTAGCCCGCCACTGGGCAATGGTCTCCCTGAAACCGGGATATGTAGTCTTGGCAGGCAACTCATTAAAAACATCTATGTAAAACTTGCCGTACTCACTATCTGGAGTCGCATAGAAAGCCGTATCTTTTATAAACAGTGTTCTTTGTTCGCTAGGAGCGTCCAAAGGTATAGAATATGATCCCAATGTAAGTGACACTCTCCATCATTCTCCTTTCTGTGCTCGGTCTTTGGCAAAACCACGCCCCTACGATTCCCCTCTTGTAAGTAAAGGAAAACTGGAGCGGTAGCCCTACTTTTCCATCAAGCCATCTGGACTGATGCCAGCAGCGACCCCCAAACTCTTCTGGAACAACAGGGCTTACGCGACCTTCACCGACATCTGGTTTTTTACGGGTTTGCGTATTCGAGAATCTGCTAGATTGAGGGACACATGTGGCATCTGTTGTCTCTAGCGAGGTTACATGATAACTGTAAACAGCATAGGGCGGATGAAGCCATGCCTGCTGTAATCTGGCGGCATAGGTTCTAGGGGATAACGACAGGTCATCAGTTTTGGCACTGTGATAATAGAATTGGCTAGATGGATAAATAAGATGAGTACAATCTTGGAATCGGCGGACTGCAGGATCTGCGACCTTCCGCTCTCTCTTTCTTTCATATATCGCTTTGAGCTGAAAAGATAGGGAAGTTTCTCCCAGTTCAGAAAAGATACCCTCTACACGTTCCAAATATTCTGCCTGATACCTCAATCACTTTCGCTCCTATTCAATCAATCGGTTCTGCGCTAACCAATTGCTGGCTTCGCCTCCTTTCTTGATTAGGTGATCCCATCTTTGCCTTAACATCGCAACCATGTTTTCCAAGTCAGAGGCATTAGTCAATGGAATTGCATTGCCTTCGCTAAGAAGTAATTCATTACCCGTTGCCACCTTTTGCTGCATATCAGCGCCGCCAGTAGGGGGTTTCAAACATCCCAATAGACGTCCTTGCTCAACAGCAAACCTGGCTGTATGCATGGTCCCATCCTCTGCCTCCGCTTCAATCACTATGACCCCAGAAGACAACCCTGACTGGAGCCTATCCCTTTCCACAAAAAAACCGGCTAACGGCTTGGTACCGACAGGATACTCGCTTATCAGACATCCTCCCATATCCAATATTTCCTCTGCCAGGTGCAGGTTTTGCGCAGGATATACCATATCAAGCCCATGTGCCAAAACAGCAACTGTCTCGCCGTTATTCTCGAGGCATCCCTGGTGTCCGGCGGTATCACATCCCACGGCCAAACCACTTACAACGACTATACCTTCCCTCGCCAAGAAACCTCCTATGCGCTTGGCCATGTCCAATCCGTATTCAGTTGGTTTCCGCCTGCCAACAACAGCTACACACCACTTATTGAGAATAGTCGTGTTCCCTTTCACATAAAGGATAACTGGTGGATCTGAGATTCCTTTGAGCAGTATGGGAAACTGGGGATCAAAGGTCGTAAGAACGCGAATATCTTTAGATAACGTTTCAGAGAGGATTTTTTGAGCGTTTTGATAGAAAACAGAAAATTCTTCTTCAGACGGACATTCATAACGCGAAGATCCTGAAAGAGCATTGACGGCTAGTAACCGAAGTTCAGAAGGGTCTTCAGGTAAGGAAGAGACCTGATCAAGTATTCTAGCTAGCGCTTTTCTACCTATGCCTGGCACTAAAGAGAGAGTCATAACACCAAGTGCGCTTTTCACAGGATCAACCATCTCCTACCATAACCACAAAATTTCATCTTTCAGGGAACCAATCTTTCCAGTCTACAATAGCTCTCGCGAAACGGCGCTTTTTCTGAGTCTTTCTGAAGACTAAACACAACGTATTCTGCCACCACTCCTATTGTAAGTTACAAGTTACACAGTGTATAAACCTGCCAAATTCCTAAGCGCCCGTCTACTTCTTCAATTGCCGCCAATCACATTTCGAATCACGGGTGGAAAAACCTGGCTAGCCCTAAATTCGCTTATAATCCTGAATTCTCGGTTTCAGTGGAAAAACCTTCTTCAGATGTGATGACTGCCAATACCCCCTTCAATACCCCCTTTTCTATGACAACATCGGTTCAGTTGAGTCCATATAATTGTGCAAAATGGGTTCCCTAAAAACAGGGAGCCAGATTCAGAAGATTTGCATGAGCTTTTTTAGGGAAATCTCAAGATTCGGGGTTAGCCGAATTGCTTGAATCGGTTCTGAATCAAATACTAAAGGCGCAGGTTAAAGAACAATTGGCAGCAGAACCATATGAAAGGACTAAAGAGAGGCAAGGGCCCCGCAACGGTTCATACCCGCGGCAATTAACTGCCCGGGTAGGCAACATTACTTCACATGTGCCGAGGATTCGAAACGGCAATTTCTCGTAAAGGTATCAAAGAAGTGAACAAGCGCCTATGATCGCTTTGATGAAGATGGTGGTAAACGGAGTATCGACGCGGAAAGTGAGTCAGATTACAGAGGAGCTGTGTGGCACTAAATTTTCAAAGAGCACTGTGTCTGAACTATGCAAGAACCTAGATGCAATCAGGAAAGCTCAGCTCAACAGGTCTCTTTCAGATGATGAATTTCCGTTTTTACTAGTAGATGCTCTGTACCTAAAAATTAGAGAAGACGGCAGGGTACGGTCCAGAGGTGTGATGATGGCAGTGAGAATCAATTCAGACGGTTACCGTGAAGTATTAGGCATGATGGTAGGTGACACAGAATCACAAACTGCTTGGAGCGAATTCTTCAGTTCGCTTAAAGACCTAAGGTTGCATGGCGTAAACATCTTTACATCTGATGACCATAGTGGACTAGTGATGAAATGCATTCTCATGTGCGGAGTATTTTAGAGGCACCTAAATAGAAAACCGCAGGATGCTTCTTCGTGAGACGATGTCTCTTTACGAAGACAAAGCACCCAAGGCTATGGGCATACTTGAGGCTGGCTTCTACGATGCTGCGGCCGCACTTTCTCTTCCTGAGAAATATCGTAAGAGATTACGTACAACTAACAGTATCGAAATGAAGAAATTCGGAGACAAGAACGGGTCATGCGTATTTCCCAAACAGGGAATCTGTTATTCGTTTGCTAGGCGGGTTACTCATGGAGCAAGATGAGAAATGGACAACAGGCAAGAAGTATTTTGACATGGAAGAATACTTGAATTGGTGCGAAAGTAAGACTTCTGTAAAAACACTAACGGTAACGAGGATCTTTTAGCAAATGTATCTGGCCGGGAGCATTTTGTACAATTATATGGACTCAACTGCTTAGGGAACACGTCAATATAAAAAAACAAGGACAAAAACGACCAAGGCACTCTACGCTTCACGATTTTGAACGTAGGGTGTCTTGGTTTGTGACTTGAATTTTACTAATGGCTCCAAAATGTAGTTTATATGCCATTCACGTTCAGCTTCTTAAAATCTTCTCCATGGGCTTTCCTTTTGCCAATTCGTCTACAAGTTTGTCAAGCCACCTGATTTTCTGCATAAGTGGGTCTTCGATCTCTTCGACGCGATGTCCACATATCACGCCTGTAATTTTGTTGGCGTTCGGGTTTATCTGCGGCGCTTCGTTAAAAAAGGTTTCGTAATCAACATTCTTAATAATTTGTGCTTGCAATCCGGAATCATCATACCCTGTTAGCCAGCAAATCACAGCATCAACCTCAGACTTGGTGCGCCCTTTGCGTTCGGCCTTCTGGACGAGCAGCGGGTAAACGCGGGAGAACGCCATCTTGTACACACGTTCGTTTGTCATAGAATCCCCCTACCTTTTTCTACCTGATTTACTCTCCACCGCACAATGTCAGCAATGAGTTCACAATCCATCGGCTTGCCAATAGGAAACTGAACCCGCTCCCTTGAAAGTCTTATAGCCTGCGAGCGGTTTCGGAAAGACAGCCGTAGCTTCACCACCAGGATACAGCTCGGTGTGTTTTTTGAATACGGCGAGCGGAAAATATTCTTAATCGTGAGTTTGTAGCAGACAGGCCTAATCAGAAGATGGTAAGCGACATAACCTATCTGTGGACTGATGAGGGGTGGCTGTACATAGCTGCAGTAATGGACCTGTACGGTCAAAAGATAGTCGGGTTATCAATGAGTGAGCGAATGAACAAGGAACTTGTTATTAATGCCTTGAAAAGCGGCTGGTTACGCTCAGGTCGGCCTACCGGTGTGTTGCTCCACTCTGACAGAGACAGCCAGTATTGCTCCTATGACTACCAGGCTCTTTTAAGAGGTTACGGTTTTATATGTATCATGTCACGTAAAGGTAACTGTTGGGATAATGCACCGATGGAAACCTTCTGGGGCAAGATGAAATACGAATGGCTACTTGGTCAGCGTTTTAGAACCCGAGATGAAGCCCGTGCTGCAGTTTTTGAATATGTAGAAATATTCTATAACCGGGTCAGGTTACACGAATCAAATGGGTATCTTACACCCGAAGAATATTATCGTAGTTTTTTCACGGCTTAAGAAAAGTAAGCAATTCTGTGATTAATCAAGCTATCTTGTGTTTTAGCTGTCTAAGAAATGGGGTACACTGCAAATTTATAATATGCGCATCTAAAGTTGCATCATTGTCAAAGCCAGCAATGAAACATTTCTTGGGCCAGGATTTACCCGTAGCGTTTATCCAGTGCTGTTTCCAAGATCCACATCTGCATGAACGATTTCCGGTACCAGTTTTGTTTTTCCAACCATCCGCAGGTAACGACATTGAATACCTCCCCCTTTTCGTAAACTCCTCACAAAATAGTGAACTTATACAGAACCAGCCACAATCGCTTTGCGCGATCATGGTTGGCTTTTTTCTGTCAATCAACTGGGCGAGACGGCTAGCTACTGCACAAAAGAACCGTCCCCCTGTGTTGTTCCTTTCCCACGGGGCGGGTTGTGGTTCCTTTTCCGGCTGTTCAAAAAGTCAACTTACAACACAATAGATCCAGCACCTTGTGCTACTTTGTTATTCCTCTTCTTCTGAACCAGCCATAGTCCTTTTATACTCTACCACTGAGTTAACATCTACTTTGTAAGGTCTTTTTCCCTCAGCCTCAAGATGTCCCAACCTAATCAATGCTGTAATGTCATTAACACTACAATCTAACAATAAAGCAGCATCAGCAACGCTAATTTGATGTGGCTTAAAATCAAAAGTTCTAGTGCGAGGATCTTCACTTTCCACCTTCATTAAAAAGCCTTCCTCCGTTCATACACAGCAATCTTTTGGCTATCGCCAACTTAAGATTTCAGTCTGTTGTAATTTTGATAAAGGATTTATTGACTACATTCCGTTTCCCTCTGCAGATTTCCCACTCAAAAGGAAGGTCACACCCCGTGAGAGAGCACTTAATTGCTTGCTTTCCCACGGGGCTTGTTGTGGTTCTTTACTGCAACGGCTTAGAGGGTTGACTTACAACACAACAGAACCGTCCCCCTGTGTTACTCTTAGGGCAGCTGCCTAAGCGGCTTAAAAAAGGGTGCTTTTTCAGTGGATTCGAACTGTCCCCTTGTGTCCCGTATCCCTAATCAAGCAGATTATTCACATGTTTCTTGTTTGTTAGCAGATACGAGGGTTACTCCACCCTTTAACGAAAATTCACCACTTAACTTATTACAAGAATCACAGGCGGGGGCAATTTTCCCACCGGAAACTTTAGAATTTACAATATGCGCACCTAAAGTTGCATCATTGTCACAGCCAGCAATAGAGCATTTCTTGGGCCAGGATTTACCCGTAGCGTTTATCCAGTGCTGTTTCCAAGATCCACATCTGCATGAACGATTTCCGGTACCAGCTTTGTTTTTCCAACCATCCACAGGTAACGACATTGAATACCTCCCCCTTTTCGTAAACTCCTCACAAAATAGTGAACTTATACCGAACCAGCCACAATCCGCTTTGCGCGATCATGGTTGGCTTTTTTCTGTTAATCAACTGGGCGAGACGGCTAGCTACTGCACAAAAGAACCGTCCCCCTGTGTTGTCCCAGCTGTACATTTTCCTGTAATTTACAGGTGCCTGGCACCCATTCCCCGTTCGGGAAGGGATGTTTCGTGTTGGGTTGGTTATTTAGTCATGGTGTCAACATACATAACATTTGAACTACCATCACTTTCATGCAAGAACCACATATGCCAATTACCACCCGATTTAACAACTGTGGGCTTCCCATAATACCCTGAAGTTGCTGTTGTAATAGCTTCGTCTGTTTTCGTCCAGTTGATGCCATCTGTAGACCAGGCATATCCTATAGCCTTGGGTCCGCTTCCAGCCGCATACCACATGTAGTAGAAATCTCCGTCTTTAACAACCCAAGGCTGGTAAAGCTGACCAGCATCCCATTCTTCGCCAGTCCCCGGCTTCAAAACTGCTTCTGCAACAGGTGTATATGAACCTGTCAAGGAATTACTAGTTGCTAATCCAATTTGGTATCCAGTAGTATCACTCTTCCCTTGATAATACAGCTTGTATTCTGTCCCGTCATAGACGACCATAGGATTGTCTATCTTTTTCTTAGCCCAATCTCCAACGGCTGAGTTTGATATATCCAAGACCTTCGTAAGGGTGCTGCCCCACTTTTCACCGTCTGTTGATTCATACACATTAATCGCAGTCCCGTCAGAGTTGGAGCTAAACATATAGTACTTATCTGCTCCTTTAATAATGGAGAAGTTATCCAGTCCTTCCCAAGTTTCTTCACCCAACTTAAGTTCATTTTCACTTGCGGTTTTTAGGTCTTCAATGGTGTTTGCCGCTCTATGGTATGCTTTCATAGGCGTTGTTCCATACGTTCTATACCATAGATGGTAATTGGTACCATCGTACAATACGCTTGGACGAGTATAGCCTGTTAAGAACTGTTCTGCCGAAGTTTTGAAATTTACTGTTTCCGGTGCTATAACAGTAAACTCCTTCGTACCACTACCCAGTACTACTTCCCCACCACTGATATCCAATAGAGAAACGGTTACGCTGTAGCTCCCGGCTGCAAAGTCTGCCTGGAACGGCGTGGTTACACCTTCTGCACTCAACAGTGCCGGTAGCTGCGTTAAGGTGAACCCGCTGGAGGGACCAAAGTAGGCAACACCGTTACTATCGGTGGTGAAGGTATGATATTGATTCGGCCAGTTATCTGTAGCCTCAGGATACCTGATCACCTGATTCGCTAAAGCAGAGCCGTCTTTAGTTACCACAGCTTTGTAGCGCAAAGAAATGTTGGCCGCAATTGCACCATTGTTCGTTACCTTGGTATTGATGGTAAAGCCAACTGTACCAGCTACAATATTATCTAGACCAGTGAAGGTGAAGGTTACTTCGGGTTCTACTAGTGTTGTCATCGCTTCATCTGTATAATATGGAACATAAGCACACTCAGATGCTTTATCTCCTTCAACTAATAATATGGTCTTGAAATCCGGTGAATCGCTGCCCCAGTAGTTTTTAGTTAAGTCCACGACAATGTTTACCATGGTGAGCTTGACGTACTGAGGATCAACTGGAGTTTGATCTGAACCGTATACAGGCGGTATGAGTTTGTTTTCTGTAATATTCGCTGTTGCTGAACTGTGCGCTCCGTCAAATTCAATTCTAATCGCCCGGCCGCCTACATTGTTATTATCCTTGTCCGAATCCCAGTTAATGATTTCATTGCCTGTAATCATCAGTTCTGCATTTTCATTTGCCAAGCAACTACTATAGAGGTTTATACCATTCTTGGTCACGTCTCTTATGATATTATCGGCGATGGTAATGCCATCTGCAACTCCTATAATCCTAATTGCTGTGCCGGTGCCATTAGTTGCTCCAATGTCTGAGAAAACATTCTGCTGGATTACAATCGGACCTGTGGCTGGATTGACATCAAGAGCAATTATAGAGCCATCTTCGGCGTCTTGATGAGCATTGCTAATGCCCTCAATCCTGTTGTTAACCACCGTTAAGCCTCCAGTGCTCGATAAAGCAAAAATACCCTTGTCCTTGATCGTGAGGCCTTTAAGCGTAACATCTCCACCAGTAATCCTAATTCCACCAGTCACAACTGTTCCCTCATCCAAGAACTCGTCTGTCCTTGCATCATTGTCAGCATTTACCCCAAATATGGTGAGGGATTTGTTGATGGTAAGTTCTTCGCTAAACGTGCCTGCACCAACTTCAATGGTATCTTCTGCATTAGCATCAGCAATTGCTGCCTTGATGGTGCCGTAACTTTTGTTCTGTGTAGTGTTGACAACTGGTGGTGATACTAATGTTACAACAGTCGATACATAGCTACCGTCATACATTGAACCTGATTGATTGCCATCTGTATCTTTGACTAACGAGTAAATCTGAAATTCATTATTAGTATACTGTGCAGTTAAAGCTCTTATCTGGATTAATGCGTCTCCACCGAATGTTAACGTCCAAGTCTTCGAAGAAGCAACATACGTTGCCGATAGCCCCCATCCTTCTGCTATGCTCTTCCGGTTACTAGCCTCCGATTCGTCCATTCCAACTGGTGCCCAAGGATTACCTGCGTTCGGATAAAGCTTGAACTCAGGCAGTTCATCTACACCTTCAGGCAGGCTTCCATACTTACCTAAGTTATGATCAATCTCAAGGTACTCTAAGTCCTTGTCATGATCGACTGCAAAGGTTACCGTAAAGTTTTCTGCCGCCGCCCCAATAATTTCACTAGGGCCTGTTACTGTTAAGATCGGAATGCTTGGCTCTTCCGGTTCCGCCTTTACTGTAATCGTTTCGCTACCTTCGGCAATTACAGCTTCATTGTCTTCCAGGTCGACCAGCTTAAAGGTAATGGTGTACTCTCCAGCTTTATCAAAGGTGAGCTTCCAATTCGTTGTCGCTGTGTACTCGGCTGGAAGGGCAAATCCGGTTTCTGGGCCCCAAACGCCTTCATTGGTAAAGATGTACTCTACATTGTTCGTATCGGTTGCCTTAAATGTTACGGTTGCACCTTCAGGGCCTGTGGCCACAAACTTAAACCGCACTTTATCGTAACCAGAGTCGCCTTTTACATCGGTAGCAAAGGTGACATCAATGGCTACTTCTTCACCTTCGATGATTTCCTCCGGTACGGTGTAGCTGAACTTGTAGGTCGAACCTACTTCTTCTTCTACTTCGGCAAAGCTCCAGGTGCCATCTTCAAATGTGGCCTTCATTTCTTTCTCACCATCTTTGAAGGTAAACTCGGTTACGCCTTCTGGCACAGTGAACTTACCTTCAGCATAGGTTACACCATCTGATATTTCTGTGATCTCGCCTTCTGCTGTGTATTCAACCTCTGTGGTAGTCGGTTCTGTCACTACTGCGGCAATGGTCCACTCTTCAGCCTCTTCATCATAGGTAGCTTTCATTTCTTTGCCGCCATCTTTGAAGGTAAACTCGGTTACGCCTTCTGGCACAGTGAACTTACCTTCAGCATAGGTTACACCATCTGATATTTCTGTGATCTCGCCTTCTGCTGTGTATTCAACCTCTGTGGTAGTCGGTTCTGTCACTACTGCGGCAATGGTCCACTCTTCAGCCTCTTCATCATAGGTAGCTTTCATTTCTTTGCCGCCATCTTTGAAGGTAAACTCGGTTACGCCTTCTGGCACAGTGAACTTACCTTCAGCATAGGTTACACCATCTGATATTTCTGTGATCTCGCCTTCTGCTGTGTATTCAACCTCTGTGGTGGTCGGTTCTGTCACTACTTCGGCTACTGTTACCATACAGGTCGCAGTCTTGCCACCATCTTCTGTAGTTGCTGTAATGGTAGCGGTTCCAGGTGCTTTAGCTGTTACAACACCATTAGCAACAGTTGCTACATCTGTATTGCTTGATGACCAAGTTACATTTTTATTGGTAGCATTATCAGGCTTAACTGTTGCTGTTATTGTTCCTGTTGCTCCAACTGTTAATGTCATTGTTGTTGGGTTAACACTAATATCACTTACTGGCACCACTTCGGGCTCAGGCGGCACTACCGGCCCAACCGGAGGCGCTACTGGCTCTGATGGTGGTGCTTCTCCACCGGCAACTTCTTCTCCAGCTATAATAACAGTAACCTCTTCAGGAATTGTTAGGTTCTCAGGCTTTGGTTCAATCACAGTGCCGGACGCATTAATCGTAGCGTTAGTTATCTTTCCGGATCCCTTAACTTCACTCGGTTCGTCGACAATCAGATCAGTTATAGAGGCGTCTGCACCAAGTTCTACTACTGCATCAGGTGCTTCGATGGTCAGACTTTCAACCTGACCCGTAGGCACTACGACATTAACCCCTCTACCTACTACCTTTACTTCTTCAAACTTTCCGGTGAGAGTTACGACGCCTTCCCCTGCTATCTCCTCAACAACCACAGTCTTTATACCTACACCTTCAACCTCTTCCTGGACTATAGCAGCAGGAGCCTTTACATGAGCTTTTCCAACCTCGCTGGTGCCTACTGCTACAATTCTCACTCCTGTTTTGGCTACCTCAAGAACTCCTATCTTTGCGTTCTTAAGGATGATGCTGCTATTGCCTCCACCCTGTACCTTCACCTTTCCATCCACTGTAACATCATCAAGAACAACTGTGCCTTCGCCTACACTCTGGGCAATAAGCAAGTCACCAGTTATCTTTGTATTGTGGATTTCCACTCCATCGGCGAGCACGTGGACGTTCCCAGTTATAGTCTTCTTGGCATCTACTTCACCGTAAACGCCTTTTTCCGTGAAGAGCTCGGCTACAAGCCTATCCAGCACTGTCACGGTCTCGGATCTCTTGATAGGACCGGTCGGACCAAACGTTCCGTCTGGATAGCCTTGCATGAGCCCTGCATCTACTACTGCCATAACTGCCCAGTAGCTCCAAGAAGCAATGTCGTCTACATCCTTGAAAAGATGTTTTTTACCAGGATCCTTAAGGTCATACAGCCTAGCAAGAACCAAGGCTGCCTCTTGCCTGGATATAGGTGCTTCAGGTCTGAAAGTCCCTTCGGCATCACCTAACATGTACCCTGCAGCTACAGCCTTGGCCGCTTCGTCGAAAAACCACTCAGTGCCTTCGATGTCTGCGAAACTAACCTTGGCCTTTTGTTCAAACCCGAAAGTCCTGTTTATCAGCGCTGCAAATTCGCACCGTTTTATGGGATTCTCAGGTCTAAACGTGCCATCTTCATATCCCTTGACTATGCCTCTATCAACCCAACGTTCGATTTGCGCCTGGGCCCAGTGACCTTCAATATCTGTGCCCACAAAAGCCTGTGCACATATCAGTGTCGGGCTCAGGATACCTAGAATCATGCACAAAGCAACTGCACACGCAACAAGTTTTTCGCTACTGCCCTTGATTTGCTTACTCATGTTAATCCCCCTATCTGTTTTGCTCTTATTCTTTACACTTACTGCGGATGCTGCGTCTGCATCCTGTATGCAGCAACCAGGACCTGTATCTACCGAAGCAGTAAGTTTTGCATCACCCCTTTCAAAATGCACTGTGTCGGCATGCTTGTCCTTCCTGTTGGAAGACAGTTAGTTTCCGACCACACATCTCTCAGACTTGGGTCCCGAACATAGCCAAAAGCTGGCGTTTCATAAAAACGCTACTTGGGTTAGCAGACGTGTTTGATCAAGGTCACAATTGCGAGGGATAATTAGCACTTGCACTAGAGGAATTCACCCAACTAGTAGCAGGTCTTCAGTGAATAACCCTCAAACCCCGCTTGCCAACCTAATTAGGTTCTACGTCCGCGTTTCTTGTAATTCTGCTAACCAGCATATTCGCTACAATTAATAGGTTCAACGCTCGGTTCTCAAATCCTCCCATTATTCCCTCGAATCTTGAAATGTCCTGATCACTTTCTGCTTGTTTTGTAGGTTACCACACCAATACCGGCACAGAGAGTCGGTAACATTTGTTCGCCTTAATGTTCATATATAGCCTTGAAGCAGAAAGCCCCGTCCCTTTTGCTTCGCTTAGACTCATGCGACCTAATAAAGGCGCAAGATCTTGTCTTCGTCAAATGTACGAGAGGCTCTGGTAAAGTGCACCAGGCGCCCACCTAAGCAGCGCGTGCATCAACACAGGATTTCCCTTGTTACCTGTCTTTCCTAATAACCGAGTTCATACTGGATCTTGTACTTGATAGTAGACGGCAGGTCATCGATGAAAAGCACAGTGAAACTCTTGGTTGACCCATTGGGGAAATTTGCAATGATCGCATAATCAGTAGCTAGTAACTTCTCATCAGCATCATACACGCTAACAGCAAACATCACTGAAGAGTAATCTTTGCCGCTAAAATTGCTCATTTCACCGATCATTTCGGTGCCAATATAGGAACTCTTGAAACTGACATTCTTGTAATAGAAACCGCCACCAGCTGCTATGCCCTTATCCTCACCTTTAGCGGTCTCTTTTTGGGACTCTTTCGCTTGCGAGCTAGTTATCGTAACTGTATAAGTGTTAGGATCCCAATCGACGTCAGCACCGAGGGTTTCTGAGATAATCCTTACTGGTACCAAGGTTCGTCCGTCCATTATAATAGCAGGTACATCTGGTGTTATCTCTTTACCATCGATCACCAATTTCACAATTGTGTAACCCTTGTATTCCCCGTGTGCTTGAGCCATGACTATCACTGGAACCAAAAGAACCAAAGCGAGACAAATTGCCAGTACCCAGACGTTCTTGTTTCGATCTGTACGACCCATTTTTATCCCTCCGCATCATTCTTACTTCGGCTTTGGATCTGCTCTAATAGACCTTTTACTCAATTTCAAATATTCACCTAGGCTCCCACCTTCTCTCTAGATATTGATTGTCCACTCAACGCCTTGAGCGTATCCGCCCCATGCAGGCTAGATATTGATTCTATGAATACGGGCGCGACGGATTTCAAACCCTGGTCCTTGTATCCACTGTGACTATTGGCCTCAGAACTGTAAACTTTGCAGAACTACCACCGATAAGACGTTGAAGGCTAGGGGAATGTACTGACTGAATCTGGCCTCGACATTATCCTATAACTCAATCACCGGCACACAGAGTCGGTAACATTTGTTCGCAGGTGGAGTTTTCGTTTGGGTGAGCTGAAGCAAAAAGAACCGGTCCCGCTGCTTCGCAAAAATACACTTGACACTGGTTTGGACGATAGATATAGTATTTATTGCCGCTCCTCGATAGCTCAATGGCAGAGCATCCGGCTGTTAACCGGAGGGTTGCAGGTTCGAGTCCTGCTCGAGGAGCCATATATGCGCCCGTAGCTCAGTGGCAGAGCGGTCGGCTCATAACCGATTGGTCGGGTGTTCGAAACACCCCGGGCGCACCAGTTAGGGGCCCCATGGTCAAGTGGTTAAGACACCGCCCTTTCAAGGCGGCGACACGGGTTCGATCCCCGTTGGGGCCACCATTTTTTTCGCCCTTTTCTCTTCGTTGCGCTTCCTTTTGCTGTTTCTACAGGTTATAATGATTGCTACAAAGGTTTTTGCCCTGGCGTTTTTGGCCTTTTCTTTTGGTGGTAAATATCGTTACATTCCATGACGGAGAGGAGTAAGCGAGGTATCTCCTACAGAGAGTCGGGTCTATGGCTGAGAGCCCTACGGAAAGGCATCGCTGAAGGTCGCTCCTGAGAAGTCAGTCAGAAATGGCTGAACGGTTAGGTCCGTTAAAACCATGAGAGCTTGTCGCCTACATGCATATGAAATCGCAGAGCCTTCCATACCAGCATTGAAGGTTTGTGGCGTACAAGAAACAAGGTGGTACCGCGAATTAGGCCCCTTCGTCCTTGTGTCGGAGGGGCCATATCTTTTTTGGCATATGGCAGCTAGATGATTGCGAGTACCTACACATAGGTGCACTCAAAAACCAAAGAGGTGAAAAGATATGGATAGGCTTGGAAGTATGCCTAAGGCCTACGACCCGAAAAGTTTTGAAAAGAAATGGTATTCTTTTTGGATGGAAAATGACTTGTTTAAGGCTAACGTTAATCCTGAAAAGAAGAAGTTTTCCATTGTAATGCCTCCTCCCAACGTAACAGGAGCCTTGCACATGGGACATGCTCTTGACACGGTACTGCAAGATATCTATACCAGATACAACCGTATGCTTGGCAACGAGACTCTGTGGTTGCCAGGAACTGACCACGCATCAATTGCAACTCACGCCAAAATTGAGGAAATGCTAGCCAGTGAAGGCACTTCAAGATGGGAACTGGGAAGGGAAAAGTTCCTCGAACGCGCCTGGGATTGGAAAGAAAAGTACGGTCACATAATCACAGACCAGCTCAAGGTCTTGGGAGCATCGTGCGACTGGTCCCGAGAACGCTTTACCATGGACGAAGGATGTTCTCATGCTGTGAATGAAGCGTTCTTGCGCCTTTACCAGAAAGGTCTGATTTACAAAGGGAAGTACATGATCAGTTTCTGCCCGCGATGCCAAACAGTGATATCAGACATTGAAGTAGAGCACGAAGACACGCAAGGCCACCTTTACTATGTAAGGTATCCTGTGATAGACGCTGCAGACGCACCAGAAAAACTAGCAGAAGAATCCATGAACGTGCACGCAGGTAAACCCGCCTCCCAATACACGGAATTCATAACTGTCGCAACTACGCGACCTGAAACTATGCTGGGTGATACAGGAGTTGCAGTTCATCCACAAGACCCAAGGTATTCAAACCTTGTCGGCAAATATGCAGTCCTGCCCCTTGTAGGCCGGCTCATGCCCATAATTGCCGACGAACACGTAGATCCTGAGTTCGGTACCGGTGCGGTAAAAGTGACGCCGTCACACGATCCAAATGACTTCGAAATGGGGTTAAGACATGACCTCGCATTTGTGTCTGTAATTGGCACAGACGGTAGAATGACAGAAGAGGCCGGTCTATACAAGGGTCTCGACAGATTCGAATGCAGAAAAGAGATACTGAAAGACCTAGAGTCCAAAGGCTACCTAGTGAAAGTCGAAAACATCACACATTCGGTCGGCCATTGCCAAAGGTGCCATTCGCCCATAGAGCCCCTTATATCCGAGCAGTGGTTCGTAAGGATGAAACCCCTGGCTGAACCGGCGCTCAAAGCAGTTCAGGATGGACAAGTTCAGTTTGTGCCCGAAAGATTCAGCAAGATATATGAACACTGGATGACCAACATAAGGGACTGGTGCATATCGAGGCAGCTCTGGTGGGGCCACAGAATTCCCGTATGGTACTGTGAAGACTGCAACGAAATGATAGTTGCAACAAAGGAACCCGAATCGTGCCCCAAATGCGGAGGAAAAGTCTATCAAGACGAAGATGTCCTTGATACCTGGTTTTCTTCTGCCTTGTGGCCGTTTTCGACCATGGGTTGGCCAGAAGACACGCAAGATCTCGAGTACTTCTTCCCTACGGACATACTCATAACCGGATATGACATAATCTTCTTCTGGGTTGCGAGGATGATTTTCACTTCACTGGAATTTACGGGTGAAACTCCATTTCACCATGTACTCATCCATGGTCTTGTGCGCGACGCGCTAGGGAGAAAGATGTCTAAGAGCCTGGATAACGGAATAGATCCACTAGATGTGGTCTCCCAATACGGTACCGACGCACTTCGAATCTCTCTGGTAAGCGGAGTTGCCATGGGAAGCGACATGCGCTTTTACGATGAAAAGGTGGAAGGAGCAAGGAACTTCTGCAATAAAATATGGAACGCCGCAAGATATTGCATAACGAACCTTGGAGGCTGGGAGCCCCGGGAAGAATGGTTCAAAGACTCGTCAGGGGGAAATCCCGCCCTCAATGAAAAGGTCACCATGCTCACGTCAAGATGGATACTATCCAAGCTTGAAGAAACCGTCTTGGGCGTACATGACGCTCTTGAGCGCTACGAGCCCGGAGAGGCTTTGGATCTGATTATTGACTTCGTATGGAGTGAGTTCTGCGATTGGTATATCGAATTTTCCAAGGAAGACCTAGACAACCCAAATACTGCGGACGAGACCAGATTCGTGCTGTACTACGTGTTCAGAGAGTCTTTGGCTCTGCTACACCCCTTTGCTCCATTCATAACAGAAGAACTCTGGTCGTACCTGCCAAAAGTAAAAAAAGACTCTCAGAGCCTCGTTGACAGTATAATGATCGCTCAATACCCTCTTTCGGGGAGATTCAGAGAAGATGATTTGGCCGAAGAGATCATTAACACTCTGATCGAAGCAGTACGGGGTATCCGCAATATGCGCTCAGAAGTGAACGTCCCTACCGGCAAGAAAGAAAAAGTCATCATAGTGGCAGATGACAAAGACCTGTGGGAGACTTTCCGACCATATATCAGTCGCCTTGCGTGGGCGGACCCCTTAGAAATAGTAGGCAAGGAACCGGCCACCCAGCGTCCGGGAAAAGCCCTCGCGTGGGTCGTAAAGGGCGCGGAAGTGTTTCTGCCACTTGCAGGAGTCGTAGACGTAGACGAAGAAATCACCAGACTTGAAAAAGTAGCGATGGAGCTTGAAAAGGATCTCGAGAGAACCGAGAAAAGGCTTTCCGACGAGGAGTTTCTTTCAAAGGCCCCCGAGGATATTGTCGAGAAGCAAAAGAAAAGACAAGAAGAAAACTCTGAGAAACTACAGACTATACGCAAGCGGATTGCAATGCTCCAAGAGATAAGATAGTTGCATTGCTGCATGCAGCATGGGCCGCTTTTGAGTTTTGGTTTTCTCCGAGATAAAATGACACGGAAATGGGGAGATTGCATGTCAGAAGATACCGAAACCATGATTGAGGCAAGATACGAAAACGCCCTTAACTGGATTCATTCTACCATGCGGTTCGGCTCCAAGTTGGGCCTTGAGCGAATCAGCAGGCTTCTTGAGGTATTGGGAAGCCCTCACACTAACATGAAGTTTGTCCATGTCGCAGGAACCAACGGAAAAGGATCTGTAACAGCAATGGTAGCATCTGTGCTTCAGCAATCGGGTTACCGAACTGGTATGTACATCTCCCCTTATCTGGAAGACTATCGCGAAAGGATCATGATAAACGGCAAGAAGATCCCAAAAGCGAAGGTATCCGACTTGGTAGAAAAGATCAAGGCGGCTACAGAAGATCTGGTCGAAGAGGGATTCGATCATCCTACTGAGTTCGAGATAAACACGGCTATGGCCCTAATGTATTTTGCCGAAGAAAACTGCGACTACGTATCTTTTGAGGTAGGGCTAGGAGGACGATTTGACGCTACCAATGTGGTTACACCCGTAGTTTCAGTCATAACCACAATAGGCTATGACCACATGGAGCAGCTTGGCAGTACTTTGTCCCAGATAAGTTTTGAAAAGGCAGGGATAATAAAACCGGGAGTTCCTGTTGTGACCGGAGTATGTGAGGAAGAACCTCTGGCTGTCATCAAGAAACGGGCAAGCGACTTGGGCTCTCCGCTCACAATTGTGGGAAAGGTTCCTTTTGCAGATGTAACATGGGAAGAAATCCCGTGTGAAAAACGATCGTCTGATGGAGTGCCTATTCCCAAAGGGGCAACGATAAATGTGGAGGGACCCGGGTATTCATTTGAGAATGTTCATGTGCCCCTTCTAGGAAAACACCAGGAGCTCAACGCAGCGCTAGCGATAGCCGCTCTAAAGCAATCAAGAGTAAAGCCTCTCCGCCTGAGTGTTCTGGACGACCAAAAAGTAGGCAGTGCACAAACAGTCGGAGGCGAGAACCTCGAGATGCTTCCCATTGCCCTTGACGATCAGGGCGTAGGAACGGGCATTGAAAGGACAGTCTGGCCCGGCCGTCTGGAGATTATGCACAATGAGCCTCTTGTTATCCTCGACGGCGCCCATAATCCTCAGGGTGCCCAGGTGCTGTCCGAGTTCCTCGGGGAGCTCCGAGAAAGAAGGATCATATGTGTCTATGGGATTTTGGGCGACAAAAGTTACAAAGAGGCAACTTCTTCCATAGTACCTTTGTGTGACGAAGTCATAGTGACTAAGCCTCAGACTCCAAGGGCTCTAGACCCCTTAGTCCTTGCGGATGAAGTGAGAAGGTACACAGAAAAAGTATGGATAGAAGAAAACCTTGATAGAGCCTTGGAACTTGCACTAGATAGAGCTTCGTCTAATGATGTAGTTATGTGCTGTGGTTCTTTGTATCTTGTCGGCCCGGCGAGGACGTTTTTACGCCGCAAGTTCAATATTCCAGCGTATGGAGGAAACTAGCGGCTTCTCGTCGTACTAATTACACCAAAGGAACAACAAGGAAACTCGGAAACTTGCATATAGCTTGCGTGGACTCTTCTAGGGTCTTCGGTGGAGTTTTGAGGTCTTGGGTATTTTGTACCCTAGCGAGGTGTAGATGCCAGTGAGAAGGACCCGAAAGAAAAAGCAGAAGGTTACCTCCGGTGTCGTTTCAATTCTGGTTTTGGCTGTTCTTATGGTAGGTTTGGGATACGCTACTGGGAAATACCTGATATCTCCGCTGTTCCAAAAGGGCATGTCCAAGAGTCCTGCTGAAGAAGGTGGTGCTCCTACGCCGGAACCGGAAGCACCGCCTGTGGAAGAGCCCACTTCCGGCGGTTCAGACATCACCGTCAAGGTCACCTTGGGACCTTTGTCTCTACACGTTGCCCAACTCGGCGCCTATTCAACCAAGGACATTGCTCAACGTGCCGCAGACATGGCAATCCACGAAGGCGTTCCTGCGGCGGTAATTACCCCTGACCCTTTGTATAGAGTGCTTTGCTGCGCCACCGTTTCTAAGGAATCCCTGTCTAAGTTTTCAGAGCAGGCTACGCCCAAACTTTCAGCGCTATTGGGTAAGGAAGGGAAACTTTATCTGACTACTTTTGAGGTAGAAAAAAGTACCTTTGAAATAACTGGTGACAAAAGCACTGTCGAATCAATGAAACAGGCCTTCGAGTCATTGGGAAATTCAATGTCGTCCCTCCTGGACTTCTGGAGCGCTTACTATCTCGGCACCAAGACGCCAGTCAGTTTGGATACAGTTGGAGAAGATGTTGCGGCAGTCAAGGAATCTCTTGAAAAACTTACCCCTGACTCGAGCATGAAGACGGCCTATGATGCCGCTCTAGCCGTTGCAACTGAAATGCAGACCGCGGTCAAAGAAGCTGCTAACGTGCAGTCAAATAGCGGAACCAGCCCTACGGGCGCAGTGACGGTGTTCATAAAACTCATAGACCGATATGCCCAGGCGCTAAAGGGCCTCTAGCGTTCGGCGGGAGGTGCATCTTTGGCTGGCTAGAGTCGGCCATTGGTACAATGTTTACCCTATGTCTTGTTCTGCAGTAGTATTGATGATAAGATTTTATGATGTTACGAGAAGCTTCTAGTGGAGGTGATGTTATTGGCTAATATAAAGTCTAGCGTTAAGGATATAGAGCGTTCGGAAAGACGCAGGCAGCGTAACAAAGCCGTTAAGTCTAAGGTCCGAACCTATATACGTAAGTTCAATGAGACTGCCGTTTCAGGAAATGAAGAGGAAAAACTCCAAGCTTTTAGAGAGGTTCAGTCAGAAATAGACAGGGCAGTTTCAAAGGGAGTCCTTAAGCCAAACACTGGCGCTCGCTACAAGTCCAGATTGGCTGCAAAACTTTAGAACCTGAGTACGGGCCTTGTGAAACATTGAATATCAAGGCCCTAACTTTTTGTCTTCGTAGTACTAGGCCAACAGACCCCTTTCTTCCCCAAGCAGGTCTCACCTATGGCAATCTTCTGCTTCCTTCTATCGCTCTACCGCTTCATCAGCTCAACCAAAACATAGTCCATGGCAGAAGTAGGGTCAGTCTTGCCTGACTTGATTGCCTCGTCAACCTCACAAAGAAGACAGATAGCTCTTTCAATCTCGGGAAATGTCCAGTTTGCAGATTGGGCAAGCGCTTTTTTCCCCGCGTACGGGTGTACTCCCAATTCTCGGCCTAAAGAGTCTGGAGAACTTCCCTTCAGGCCTGCTTCTTTGGCTCTGTACATGAGTCCAAAATGAGAACCCAGCACTGCGATGATGAAAATAGTATTTACGCCTCTGGCGAATAATTCCTGGACTTCCGAAAAAGCACCTTTTGCATTTCTAGCGGCAACGGCATCGACTAGCGCAAACGTATTCATTTCCGGGTCCGGAGACACGCATTCGAGCACGTGCCAATCAGTAATGGAACGGGCCTGGAGTCTCTCTTTGTTCTTTGTTACGTAGTCTTTTCCTGCGCTAGGTGTTTCCGAGACATAAAGCTCCAGCTTCTCTACTTCTTTTTCCAACCGCTCTATACTCCGACCTACGATGAGGATTAGACTATCCAGGGCATCTCTGGAAATTGTGAAACCGTCTTCTTTGAGCTTGTTCCGAACCCAAGAAGCGGCCTCTGCGAACGATGGCTGAGACGCTTGAATCACCTTTCCGCCTGCCTTCTTCAAGAATTGGTTGAACTGTCTAGAAGCTGGGTTCTCCTTTGTAATCGATGATAGAAGCAGGCTGTTTCCAGGGGCGATTACTTCAATCCATGCGTCCGATGTTTGGATCAACAGTTCTTTGGCTCCGCGTACTACCCAGAGTCTGGGACCGAAAAAAGACGGCTGGCTCAAGAAGTCGCGCAGGTCGGCCCAAGTAGTGTCGTCCCCGGAGAGGTATTCGGTTCCATCAAGAAATCGCCCGGCCAAAAGGGCGATGATCTTTTCATGCCAATATGCCTCTTCGCCGTAGACTAGATACAAACCGGCTATTTGACCGGACCTTATCTCTCTTTCTGCTTCAACCGCTAACGTGCGTATTCACTCCTAGTTCTGCGCGTTCCATCGCGCTTCATGGAGTCGCGCCGAAGTTACTTGTTACTGCGCTCTCACAAGTTTTGTCGCGATTATTTCGGGTAGCTTGGTTCGTACCGTGACCTGTAAATGAACCTTCGTTCCAGAACCTCCCCGTCTTTCTTCTTCACAAGATGGGTTTCAACCAAAAGCCCTGGATTCATGCCTTCAGCCGGATAGGTCTCTAATGTGGCGGGCTCCAGCTCGTAAGTGCAATCCTGGGGCTTGCCAAATACTTTTACAGTGACTTTCCCATCTTCCACCCACGCCCCAAACACAATGGGACCGTCCGTGTTGTTCTTCACTTTCAGGTCAAGGTAATCCCAGGCAACCGCTGCATCTGTTCCAGGTTCGGCATATTCCACAGGGATACCGTGTGCATGCACTTCGGGAAAACTAAGCCCGCTCTTGGCAGCTGCATTGAACAGAGTCGTTGTTACTTGGCATATGCCTCCGCCTATATCAGGGACAAGATGGTTCCCGACTACTACGTCTGCATATCTGTAGCCTCTGGCTTCTGATCTTTCTCCTGCAGTCTCGTTGAAACTGTACGTCTCGCCAGGCATGAGCACCTGACCATGCACAGCCTTAGCTGCGAGCGCGAGGTTTACATTCCTATCGGTTTCATCCAGGTGATACTTTGTCTCGTGATATGCAATGAGGGTCAACGGTTCTAGATCAGAACTCTCAAGCGGCTCAATCTCTTCAAACGAAACATCCACCACATTTCCCTGTAACAGTTTGAGTGCGTCCATGACGTTTTCAGAAGTGACTAATTGGCCCTTTTCTTCAGGAAGCGTGACTAGATCGTGGTCTGAGAACCCGTATCGCTTTGGAGCTGCGTCTTTACAAAGGTTCTCGGCTATCTTTGCCACTGTCTCGTTTAGATTGGGCGCCTCAAGAGGCGGTAAGATTGCAAGCAACACTTTGTCTCCTTTCCTGTACAAAAAGTCGGGAGTAAGGGTTGACCGCGCCTCTACAAGTTTTGAGATCTTGTCTGCCAGGGCGCTTGTGTCAGAAGTCACTCTCAATTCGTCGAGAGGCACTTCGTAAGACACTTCGCCCGCTCGGAATACCAAGGGGCTCTTACCAATCTCCTCGAGCCTCTTTTCGACCGCAGAAAGGGCCTCCTCTTTTGAGACACCCCCTATCGGAGTGCCAAATACCCAGACGTTGCGTGCTATGACATATTCTTTCGAGCAAGAGGTGAGTAGTAACAATGACAAAACCAGCATGAAACTTGCAGCAACTAAGGCTTTAAGTCTTCCCCTTGAATTCCTCATACACTACCACTCCAGTATCTCATTATCACGCCTGCTACGAACTAGCCCCAACCTGACTTAGTTTTCTAACGCTTAAGCCCCGCCAGATGATCTTGCGAGTACCATTCTATCAGAACCGAGAGGGTTCCTTCCAACGCGGTCCTATTAGAACCGACGTACGGAGCAAGAATTAGTTCCTATACGCGTTCTGCCTCGTCCTCGGTAATGAAGCATTAGAACCGACCCCCTGCTTACGCGGAGGGTTATGGCGCCGTGGTGGTCGGTGCACATTACGTTGAAGCCGTTGTCTTCTGCAGATTGGATGACGTGGGGTGATGGGTGGCCGTATGAATTGGGACCGACGGATATGATTGCTATGCCTTTTTGGGCGTTGGAAGAGAGTCTTTGGTAGAAGCCGTCTACAAGGGATTCGGGGCTGCCGTGGTGTGGTACTTTGACTACGAGAATTGGGGGATGGATAGGATCTGGTATCTGGCGCATACGTTCTAATGCTCTTAGGACGGCCCCACAAGGGGCGTCTCCCCAGAATTCAAACTTGACAGGAAATCCTTCAAACTCGAGTGTGAATACAAGTGAATCTTCGTTACTGAAAGTGCCGATACAGTCTGACGGTTTTGGATAAATGACAGTCACTGTGACATCTTTGATCTTGTAGATATCTTCGGCTTTTGCCTCAAGAATGTGGGGACTTTTGCAACCTTGTACGAAGTCCGATACTTTGCTTTTGCTTCCTGGGCAGGTAATTACGTGCTTCACCTCCAACGTTTTGCACAAGATAGGAAACCCTCCCGCATGGTCCGAATCTAGATGCGACAATATGCACAAGTCGACTTCTTTAATTCCTTGGGTTTTGAGATAAGGGACCAGGATTTTCTGAGCAGAGGACTCGGTGCCTGTGTCAACTGCAATCACGACGTCCTTGAACCGAATAATCGCAGCGTCCCCTTGCCCTACGCTCAAAAACACGACCTCGGGCCGGAGGGGGTAGTATTGTATGAAAGTAGATGCGAAAAACACTAACGACAGGATTAGGAGTATGGCCTTCTTGCAAAGACTCCTGGACCTCTTTTCCCAAGGGAACTCGTCGGCGGTCAGATTGCCTGGAGTTGGGCCTGATCTGTCGGACCTTTTTTCTGAAACAGCTAGTCCCTTTTCGCAGGACCTATCCATCAACAGAAAAAGAACCCCGTAATATGATGCAGTCTGCAGTGGCCCCAGCGCGGGGAAAGAATACGCTGAAAAAGGCAGCATGGCAACCGCTTGGCTTGCATAGCGCATGCCTCGGACAACCAGGAAAGGAATCCAGCCGAACAGCCTGCCCAAGAACAAGGGGGCGCATAGGACCAGCAACGAGGACACCAACACCGATACAGTGAAAATGCTCCATATCCCTCCGAGGAAAAAGCCGACCACAGACACATCTCCGAAGTTAGATGAAAGAATGGGAAACAAAAGCGCAGCCATGAGCGCAGAACGTACCAAGCCGTCTCTTACTATACCAAACCCGAAGCGCGACGAAAGGACCTTGCCGTACTCGTTGACGACCCATCCTGCCAGCATCCCTGCAAAACTCAATTGAAATGACACGTCCAAAAGAGGATACGGGACGCAGAACCCAATCAGCAGTCCGCATATGCCAAACGCGTTGAGTGGCTCATATTTCCGTCTCATCCAAAATGCTCCGTGCTTCAATACCACACACATGAGCGCTCTCAGCGGCCCAACTGAAAATCCGGAAAGGCCTGCCCAGAGATATGCTGCCAGGACTGCCGTCACTTTTGCCAAGTTAGTGTTTTTCGTTGCCTTTTTCATGAGGGACTCTACGGCCAAAGCTGCCCAAGATACATGGAAACCTGCGATGGAAATGAACCTAGAGAGCCCCGAAAAACGAAGATTGGCCGAATCCGCACTCGAAAGATCGCGTTTGTCCCCAATAAGGAGGGCCTTTAGCATTCCTCTTTCTTCTCCGACGAAGCAATTCTCAATCCTTCTATTTATGTGACCAGAAAGCCACGTGAAAGGGCTAAAGCCTCGCCTGTGGGGCAGGGAATCATCGAGAACCAGATGTTCCTCGTTACGCGTACCTTTCACTTCGAGGAATACCGCTTTGCCCATGAGATATCGCCTGTAGTCAAACTCACCGGGATTACCAGCTCCTTGGGGCGTAGATACTTTGCCTGTGACTGCAACATAGTCGCCGCAATGCACCTCGGTTGAAGACAGATCGTCTCGATTTCTGTATAGGGAAACCCTGGCTTTTGGTCCCGCCCCATAACCTGAGATCTGTGTACCGGAAACGTAGCGGATCTTGCCAAAAAAATCTAGCCTATCTCCGCTAGCCTGAGGAACGCTAGTCACCTCGACTAAGACCGCGTCATGCCAACCTGCCAGCGTCTCTGCCAGGGCTATTTCCCTGTCCCATGCACAGGCCCTTAGCGATCCCGAAATAGAGCCGAGGAGAAACAGAAGGAGAGCCAAAACTGGTTTTCGCCCAACAGAAAAGGCGGTTGTGAAGATTTGCCCAAGGCGGGCAAGACGCGCACTGAGAAAGACGCCGGCAACTAACCAGATGCAGGATAAAGTAATGAAAAGCACACTTGATAGAGTCAGATAAACAGGAAACGTAGCGCCCAACAAGAAGCCGACGCTTGGCCACAAGAGAGGCCTAGCCTGGCTTCTTATGATCCCTATGACGCCTGATGGAGGTTGGAAACCATATTTCGGGCTATTCTCACGATCCCCATCCCGCCCGGAACCGGAATGATCAAAAGGCGGCACCATGATTAGAACTTCGATGGTGCCGCCTGGAATTCCTTCCTGTTATTACCGGTTCAACAAATCTGAATCACGCGTTGTTGCAGGCTTTTTGCCCAAAACACTCACTCGCTTCTCAAAGCCTCCACAGGCTCTAGGCTTCCCGCTCGCATGGCAGGGTAGACTCCAAATACGAACCCTACCAACACCGAGAAGGAAAATGCTATGACTATGGAAACTGGCGATACCGCGGTCTTAGGGCCCAACTTAGCTACAAGCTGAGACCCTCCTATGCCAAGGAAAACGCCTATTAGACCTCCCAAAGAACACAGTAGGGCCGATTCAACAAGAAACTGAAGGAGTATGTGGGACCGCTTGGCGCCCAATGCCTTACGTAATCCGATCTCCCTAGTCCTTTCGGTGACAGCCACTAGCATGATGTTCATAACTCCAATTCCACCTACAAGTAGCGAAACACCCGCTATAGCGCCTAGCATTAGAGTCATAGTTCTTGTAGACTTCTGAAGTTCCTCGAGCATAGACTGTTGGCTCCAAATATAGACCGAACCCTCTCCGTATTTGGCCTCGAAAATCCTCTGAACAGTCAATTCTACCGCAGGCACAGAGTCCTGGTCTTTTGCCTTGATGTAGACAGTATCCAGTTTGTTTGTACCGCGCCTTTTCTCTGCAACTGTAAGTGGCACCAACATCATTCTGTCTACACCTTCACCAAGGTTTTCACCTTTTTCCTCTAGCACGCCAATTATCTCAAAAGGCTCCCTATCAAAGTAGAGGTACTTACCTACTGGATCTCTGCCTGCAAACAACTCCTGCATTACCTGCCACCCAATGACAACCACAGGCCGAGCAATCTCGTCTTCAACTGCGGTGAAAGACCGTCCTGAGTAAAGCTCGTGGCTCCTTATCTCCGGGAAGATCTCAGTAACGCCCATGATTTCTCCCCATCGCTCCTTGCCTTCATATGTTACCTGTGGCCACCAACCGACGGATGGCATTACCATATCAATACCCGGGACTCTTTCCTTGAGCCCGGACAGGTCTTCGACTGTAAGCCTGGCGTCCCACCGTTGGACATACAGTTTCAGAATATTGGTGCCTATGCTCTCGAAGTTCGCAACAACTTCTCGGCGAGCACCTTCGCCTACCGATACAAGGGCAATTACTGATGCGACTCCTATGATTACCCCAAGCATCGTAAGAGCGGACCTCATCTTGTTGGCGGTGAGCCCACGCAACGACATACTAAAAAGGTCAGAAAGTTTCACTTCATTCCCTCCCTATAGCCAAATCTACGTCTCCGCAAAACTTGCCCCGAATCCAATGTTAATAAGGGTAGTACGGCTGGCTATTTCCTTCTTCCGGGTTCGTCTTGCTCATGGCTACCACCACTTCCTGCCCTTCGGAAAGTCCGCTCAGTATTTCCGCGTACATGTAGTTCATAGCGCCTATTTCCACTTCTACGGGTTTGCGCTGATCGCCCTCTTTAATATCTACCATCCACTTGTCATCCTCTTTGTAAACAGCTTCCACTGGGCAAAGAAGGACGTTCTCCTTCTTCGCAATATACACCTCGGCAGACGCCCACATGCCTGGTCTCAAAAAGCCCGGGTTCGTGACGGCTACAACAACGTTAAATGAAGATATCCCTTCTCCAACGCTGCCTGATACCCCGACCTTTGAGACTGTCCCTTCCACTTGCTGTCTGCCTTCGGGTCCCCAGAACTCGAGCATCGCACTTTGGCCCTCAGCTAGTTTAGTGATGTCCATTTCATCTACGTTGAGAAGCAAGTTCATCTCCGTAAAGTTAGATACTTTTGCTACAACGGTGCCCTTAGCAATGTCTTGTCCCTTTTTCACGTTCTTTGTCATTACAACACCATCTATAGGGCTAACGATATTTACATTCCCAAGCTGGCTTCTTAATTCGTCGAGTTCCAAAACTGCCTGCTTGTATTCAAGCTGCTTTTCCATTGCCTTAAGTAGAGCGTCCCCTGCCTCTAGTTCCAAAATGGAATCGCCCTCTTTTACGTATACACCCTCCTTAACGAAAACCTGCTTAACTCTGCCAGTAAAAGGAGTATTCACAGTCTCTTCCGCACCGTATCCAGTGATTTCGATCTTCTCTTGAACATCCATATTAGGCGTGGTTATTGTGATCTGCCCTGTATCTCCTACCTTTAGAAGACCAGGATTCTTCATTTCCACTTCTACTTCATAGTAATAGGCCGCTTCGCCTGCTATTGGAGTAGGATCAGCCTTGGTGACCACACCTGATATGAAGCCGTCGAAACGATCACAGGAAAAGGTCGCAGTCTGACCGACTGCTACGTTGTCAAAGAGGGACTTGGGCAGCAAGAATCTGGATTTCAGCGTAGAATTGTCCACGATCTTGCAGACAGGGGAAGGCACAATAGCCCCGGCTTGCGCTGTAAAACCTTCAATCCGGCCTGAAAGCGGGGCCTTGAGAATGAGCGCTGCCTCCGGATCCACAGTAGCAACCTCATCAGGAGTAACTCCAAAGGCCTTTGCCAATTCCAAGCGAAGGAGGTCCAAAGTTATCTCTTTTCGCCGTATATCAATCTCAATTGAGCCGGCGTCTACAAATGCAAGTGGCTGGCCTGCCACTACCTCGTCGCCAACATCAAAGTAAATATCCTTGACTATTCCTGCAGCTCCTGATATAGCATCTTCTTCCTCCATAGCCTCAAGAGTGCCCCATCCCCAAACAGTAACTTCAATATCTCCTCTGGTAACCGGCTTTACAACCATCACCAGTTTACCGCTTGAGTCACCTCCTAAGACTGCTTTGATCCCCCAGTAGCCTAGCCCTGCAACAGCGACTACCACTGCGGCTATGATGAACCATTTTTTCCACTTAGCCCAGAACCCTTGCATAAAGCTGTCCCCTCTCCCATATCGCTCATGAATAAAGACACGTTATCCAATACTATGACGCCCGCCCCGCTAACTTGTTCCCGGTTGACACACACTAACCAAGTCACCAGCAAACCTCTAACCTTCATTGTATTCCAAACAAGCAGGTAATAGAAAGGACAATATCTGGATACGCTTTCCTTTTATGCCTAAAAACAAAGGGAAACACCTGAAATATTGTAACAGGCGTTTCCCTTCAAACTCATTGACTTACGTCACTGTCTATCTCTGCTTGCTATCCCAAAGCCTCCCCGCCGAAGCGGGTGCGGGTGCTGCTTAGAACTTGGTTTTAGTAATCAAAATCGTTCATAGGCGGATAAGCAGGTTGCTTCTCGGGCTCGGGGTTTTCGGCTACAAT
>Ga0255343_1001264_pt1 | contig 34712 bp, 59 predicted proteins | sample wastewater_treat_4_FD_192413 | JGI IMG/M metagenome (GOLD analysis project Ga0255343, IMG submission 192413) | Wastewater microbial communities from Lulu Island WWTP, Vancouver, Canada - plant16 | ecosystem: Engineered > WWTP > Wastewater > Unclassified | place: Canada: Vancouver, British... | reverse complement strand
TCAACCATTTGTGCAGCTAAAAGAGTGTATTCGGCTTCACCCCAAAGCTTTGAGGGCATTTCTTCAAGAGGAGTTCCTCCCGATTTTCTCTTAGCCCAGATATCAGATACAAGAACATGACCACCATGTCCTATACCCATACGATCAACATAATGCATAACAATAGCTACAGAATATTTGATTCTACGTCCATGTATCTGAGAATCGCAGCCAATAATAACTTGGCCATAAGGATTTTCTTTAATCCAATCTTTTACGTACTTTTCTACGTTTTCAACAATTTCGCCGTTAAGCTTTTTAAATATAAGTGTTTTTTCCATTATCTTAAATTCCGAATATGTTCATAAGTACTTTACAATCTAAAACTTTTACGATTTCTCCCTTACTATTAAAGCCGTATTCACAGTCATCTCCTTTTTGAAAAGACCTCAATTTCGATTTAGCAATTACTTTTTCAGTTTTAGTAAGTTGATTCCATCTTTTAAAAGTCAATTTTTCTTTATTTTTCATGATTTATTTATTTTAAAATTCTATCTTTTTTGACTTACGAAGTTTCAAATAAGCATTCTTTTTCTTATTAGGCACAACTCGAGTTCTAAAGCGTCCATCATAAAATCCCTGTTCAACTGCACGTTGACGATTAACTGTTTGTGCTATTTTAAAAATCTTATTCATTGTAATTTTAATTTTGACAAATATAATAAAAATAGTCGAATTAAAAAATTATTTCTATATTTATTTTCAAAAAATTTAACAAAACTTTAACATAAAGGACGAAACTTTTTTCAACGCAACCATATAATCTTTGGTTCCTAAGTTTTTGGAATATGGATTTTTTTCTAGAGTATATACTAGTCTAGTACTGTTCAAGATTCTTCCCGCACGACACGACGACACGCGACATGTTCGTTACACCCACGAATTTTAAAATAGTATAAATATTTCAAGAAATATTTTTTATTTCAAGAAAAATTATATATTTGTTTCATGAAATATTTTATGTTAACTCTCATAGTTTTTTTATTTACTTCATTTAATCTTGGTGTTAATGATGATCCTTATTATAACAGTAAAAAACAACCTTCATCGTGGGGCATAGACATGTTTGTAAAAGAAGTTCAAGATATGGTGATTGCAGAGTATGAACATAGAATAGATACGTTATATGATGTTCACATATACACTAGTAATTTATCTAAAACATCTGATAATTTTGTAATGGGTGAATTTTTTCCACCTGATCAAATTGTTATAACAAACGAAGAAAGATACATTGCATATGAATTTAGGAAAATGCCTAAATCTAAACAACGAATGACAACGTATTTAGACAGAACAGTAAAAGCAGTTATATTTCATGAATTAACACATGCGTATTTTAATCAGGAAGTAACTGTGCTTAAAAATCAAAATAAACCCGTTTCTTCAGAATATTCTTTTGTACAAGTATATCCTGATTTAGGACTAAAATTTGGATCAATATTTATAGAAGAAGGAATATGTGAGTATGTTGTCTATTATTTAAATGAAAGTTCACCATTAGAAAATATACGAATTCCTAAGACAGAAGCAGAACTTGTTAATACTGATAACTATATAAACTCTATGTATCATTATTCTGTGTATTTCTTAAAAGACTTTCTTGATGAACATGGGATAAAAGAAGGTATTAAAATACTTGTAACAAATTCACCTCCAAGCTATAAAGAGATAATTAAGCCTGAATTATATTTTCAGCGTTTAAAGTATGAAGAATAAACAACCTGAACGAATAGCCATTTTTGGTGGAGCATTTGATCCACCAACGTTTGGACATCTTAGCATTGCCAATTATCTAATACAACGTATGGGATTTGATGAAGTGTGGCTTATGCCTGCGTATAGGCATACTTTTCCTAAGAATATGACAGAATTTCAACATAGATTTAATATGTGTAAGTTATTAGTTAATGATGAACGTATTAAAGTTTCTGATTATCAATACATCCATGATTTGGACAGTAGCACATTAAATTTATTTATTGTTTTGCGTAAAGAATTTCGTAAGAAAAAAGAATTCTTTATGGTTATAGGTTCAGATAATGCAAACGTAATTCATAAATGGATTAATTATGAACAACTTTTAGAAAAAGTCCCATTTATTGTGTTTGAAAGAAAAGGACAAGAATTAAAAGAAGATACGATATGGTGTTTATTTGAACCTCATATATTTGTAAAACATTTAAAACAGGAAAAGGAATTTTCTTCTACAATAGTGAGAGAAGCTATTAAAAAAGAAGAGCCGATTAAAAAATATGTTCCCGAAAATATCATTAAATATATCAAAAAGAATAAATTATATGTTTAAAGATACTAAGAAAAAATATTTTTAAAAAATTTATTAAAAAATTTTCTCGAATCAAAATTTTTGATTATATTTGTCTTGAAAGATAAAACTAAATTAAAAATAAGTATCATGAAAACAAAAGACACAGATAAGACTAAGTCAATTGATAAAAAACTTAAAGAACTTTATTTTATTGACGAAAATGGTCCAGAATATGTTTTGCTTACTAAAGGAGAAAATGGTCGTTATACTATTTTCTCAGAGGCCAAAAGTTTTCTTGAACTAATGACTGAACTAAATGAAATTTTAGCAATTGCTATTGCGCAAAAAAAATAAACCCGATATAAAAAAACAAATAATGGAAAAGGTACTTATACTTGTAAGAGGCTTACCTGGTGCAGGAAAAACCACTTTTGCGCATATTATTGAATCAGAACCAAGCATGGTTCTTTCCGCTGATGATTATTTTATGGTCGACGGAGAATATAAATTTGACGCAAGTCTTTTAGATAAGGCGCACAAATATTGTTTAAATAACACTGAACGTTACATGCGCTGGGGTGCTAAAAGAATTATTGTGGCTAACACTTTTACGACTAAAAAAGAAATGAAGCCTTATTTTGAAATTGCTGATAAGCATGGCTATACAGTTTTTTCTGTTATCGTTGAAAACTGTCATGGTAATAAGTCAATTCACAATGTTCCCGAAGAAACTGTAAATAAAATGAATGTTCGTTTTGATATACAACTTTAAGCAATATGAAAGAATCAAAAGTAAAAACAGAAACACCTATAATTAATGCCAAAGACCTCGTATTAAATGGCATATATTTTAATAGTAAAAAACACCTTGTACAGGTGAAACAGATTGATGAAAATCTTAAAGAACTTAAACTTTTTAACATTAGTGAAAATTACACTATGTACAATGTAAAGTTTGATAGACATACACTTGTTACACGAGTAAGATAAAGAATTTTCCTGCGTAATACATTCATGACGATCTACCCCACGCAGGAAAATTTTCTCTGTTCTGTTAAAAATTTTTTAAAACGTTTTTATGTATCAAAAATTTTGATTATATTTTATATTGAAAATAAATAAAATAAAAAGCTATGATAAACATCATCTATAATCACAAAAACTCTTCTATACACGAAGAAAATTCTAAAACTAAAGGACTCCTTGGTTTTTGTAAAGAACGTAGAATGTTTTCATGTGAAGCTTCTGATCTTAGTTGTGCTGGCGTTCCTAACATACCTAAGGTATTTAAGCTTACTATTGAGGAAAATGGGCATTCTCGCATTTTTAAGTACATGAATACTGAATGGGACGAAAATCACGAAATTGTTAATTGGATATTTTCTACAACCGATGGAATAAGATTTTTAATTTTTAATGACTAAAACGGGAAAACATGATAATCGTGTATGATAAAGATCATCAAATTATTAGTTGTACATTTTCTACTGATGATGAAACAAGAATTATAGTGTTTAATTAATTAAATAAAAAAGAAATGGAAAAATCAATTAAAATCGATGTACCCAAAGGTTATGAGATCGATAAAGAAAAATCAACTTTCGAAAGAATAGTGTTTAAACCTATTATCGAAGAAAAACTTCCTGAATGCTGGGAGGATTTGAAAAGTATTGAAGGATATTATACAGAAGCTAATTCATCAATAGGATGCGCAGAACCATCTCGCATAATTCCTCAAAACATGAACATTTGGCCTACTTATAAAGAGGCCGAGGCAAGCATAGCTTTAGCTCAACTTTTTCAGCTTAGAAATGCTTATAACGGTGATTGGACGCCTGATTGGGAAGATTACGATGAACGTAAATACCAAGTAATTACACAAGGAGATCAAATTAATGTAGTAGCATTAGATGATTGTTGTTCTCCTCTCGTATTCAAATCTCTTGAACTTGGAGAAAAATTTATATCGTGTCCTAAAATCAGGGAACTTATTGAAAAAGCAAGTCCAATGTTTGGGTTATTTTGAAAATCATTATTATGTTGCCTGCACATATAAAGTTTCGTTCACTTGAATGCCCTGCACTTGCAACCTTTAATGGAATTACTTATGTTATTCCGGGGTGGCACGTTGTTACAACTGGTACAACTCTTAAAGAAGTTCAAGATCGTTGGGAACGTCTTACTTATGGCGATAAACCAAACGAAAAATTCAGTAATAATGATATTGAAGAAAAGGTTATTTCACAGAGAACCGGTGAAGAATATACTGTTTCTTTTCATTCAAATTATTGGAGTTGTACTTGTGTAGGCTATGGTTTTCATAGAAAATGCAAGCATATTGAGCAAGTTAAACAAAAACATAATATAATAAAATAAAATCATAAATGAAAAAGAAATATATAATTGCCTTTGTTTTGTGTATTTTCTTTTTCGTTTATGTGATTGTTTCTCTTCCAAAAATAATTAAAGAAGAAAATGAAAAAATGAAATTTGAAAATACGAAATGAATCCTATTCCTGTTATTGGCACTGCTATAGTTAATTCTCCACATTGGATTACTCGCTTAATTGATAGTATTGATTATCCTGTGGACAATTTTGTTGTATTTAATAATAATGGGCGTGGACAAATAACTAAAGAATTAGACGAAATTATTGCACGACCCCATCCTTTTATTAAACAACAACATGTAACACATATGCCATCAAATATAGGATGTCCAGGTGCATGGAACCTTATAATTAAATCATATGTAAATGCCCCGTATTGGATTATTTCCAATCATGATATTGCATTTACACCGGGGTTTCTTCAAGAGATGGCAAGACTAGCAGAGGATTCAGAAGTTGGAATGATTCACGGAAGTGGAGGAGATTTTAATGATGGTGGTTATGATTTATTTCTTATTAGAGATTGGGTTATAAGAGACTATGGCCTATTTGATGAAAATATTACACCTGCATACGGCGAGGATGCGGATTATATCATGAGATTAAAACACCGCCCTATTAAAAAAATAGCAAGTGTAAATTTGCCATATTATCATGGTGATGGTTTTTCTTATGATAGTGGACAACAAACTAAAAAAAGTGAGCCAGAATTAGAGAAAAAACTTAATGATGTTAATTTAATTAATTTTGAGTATCTTTATGAAAAATGGGGCCCTCAATGGAGAATGACATGGCCATATTTTCATCCTTTTAATAAACCAGATATTCCAATAACATATACAAGTTATGATATAGAATATGTTAGAAGAAAACACTTAGGATTTTAACAAAATTTTAACATATTAAATTTTAATTAAATTTTTTTATTTCAAGAATAATGTTTATATTTGTTTTATAAACACACGTACATATGAAAATTGTTATCAACACAGAAAACACTGATTTATACAATGTTTTTTATCGTTTTTATAAAAATACATCGTATCAAATCATAAACGCAAAAACAGAAGCAATTTTGTTTGAAAACATTAAATGTGATGATGTAGAAGCCTTTGTTCTTGCTGGTGAAACATATTATTTCAAAAAGGCTGTCGAATTTATTAAAAAGGAATATCCTTACATTCCTGTAATTGCTATTGTTTCTCCTTTTACATTTTTAAACGTTGAAGGTGTTGATATTTATATGTCAATGACAAATCCTTATGAAATTTTTGTTAAAAACGTTGTTTCAAATATCGATACATACACAAAAAACTTTGAAAAGCTTCAAAAGTTAACTGCAAAAATGGGTGATATTATAGAATTTGGACCATGTTCATATGACCCAACTCGTAGAATTCTTTTACATAAAGGCAAAGAAGTTACTAAACTTTCTGTGAAAGCAGGAGGAATAATTGAATTGCTTGCAATAAACTACGGACAAGTTGTTAAAAAAGAAGTTATTCTTGAAAAGGTTTGGCGCAAATCAGATTATTTTGCAGGACGTAGCATGGATGTATATGTTACCAATCTACGAAATACACTTAGAAATAATAAAATTAAACTTTCGATAAAAAATATATCCGGCATAGGATTAATACTTGAGTGAACAATTTGTTAAAAATCTGTTAAAAATATTTCTTTTTGTCAAGAATTTTGTTTATATTTACTCTATAATTAAAATGATATGGAAATTAATAGAGCAAAACAGATCATTATTGAAACATTGCAAGCTGCACTTGCAGGACAATTGGATCCTTCATCAAACTTTAAGCCTCAGCTTGTAGCTGAAGCAATTGCTGCTAAGGTTGAATTTGAAAAAACATATAGTGGAAGACTTAATGATGAACTTGTGGGTCTTATCAAAGAATCGATTCTTAAGAATCGTGAAGAAATGACTAAAGAACTAAATTCTCTTGGTGAAGATGAAGTTTTGCTTAAAAATTTTATTCGTGGAAAGATAACAGCTTACATGGAAGTTCTTAACACTCTTAATGTGCTTTAATGGAAACTCTTCTTTCCTTTGTAGAAATCACTTTTTACACGATAATTCTTATGACCATAGTTATCACAATATCTTTCATCATCTTTTGCATCAAACATATAAAGAAAAATAAATAATGACCTATACTATAAAAGAAATTAGAGATAAAAAACTCATAATATTTGAAACTGTCGCAGGATCCCATGCATATGGAACCGCAACACCAGAATCAGATAAAGACATCCGCGGAGTTTTTGTTCAACCTCTTGAAGATGTTCTTAAGTATGGTTTCACTGATCAGGTTTCTGATGAAAAAAACGACATAACATTTTATGAGCTTGGGCGTTTCATGCAACTTATGTCTGCAAATAACCCAAATATACTTGAGTTGTTAGCTATGCCCGAAGATTGTATTATTTATTGTGATGATATTTTCAGAGATCTTATGAATATGCATCAGCAGTTTATTACTAAACGTGTTCGATGGACTTTTGCCGGTTATGCAATAGAGCAAATACGTAAGGCTCATGGATACAATAAAAAAATGAATTGGGAAGAAAACAAAATAACCCGTAAGACTGTTCTTGATTTTTGTTATGTCCTTGTCGGAGGAGGTTCAAAATCTCTTAAATCATGGCTTAAAAATGCAATAGATTATAATTATTATCAACATAAAAAAGAAAAGTTAGTTAATCCTGCAACTGCTAAACGATTAACACAGGATCAAATAGGATTAGCAGCAATAGATCATGCAAAAGATCTTTACGCAATGTATCAAATGCCCATAGAAGTAGAACTAGAAGGAAAAGAGAAGTGGGGAATAGTTTCTGATGAAGAAAAAGCTAATGATGTTCAACTCACATCTATACCAAAGGGACTTTTTCCTATAGGCTATCTTTCTTTTAACAAAGACGGATATTCAAGTCATTGTTCTAAATATAAAGAATATCAAACGTGGCTTAAGGAACGTAACGTTAACCGTTTCAAGATGAACAAGGCTCATGGTAAGAATTACGATAGCAAAAATATGATGCACACGTATCGCCTTCTTTCAATGGCTCATGAACTTGCAAAAGGTGAACTTCGTGTTCGCAGAACCGAAGAAGAAAGAGCAAAACTCATGAAGATACGTCTCGGAGAATACGAATACGAAGACCTTCTTCGTGAAGCTGAAGCAATGATAGCAGGTCTTGACGCTGCATTTGAAGCTTCAACTCTTCCTGAAAAAGTTAACACTGAATATGTTAACACTATACTACTTGAAATGCGCAAGCATTATTACAAAGTTTAACTCAAAGGGCGTAAAACACTTGCGCCCTTTTTATATATAAATAAAAAAAAGTTATGAAGCCTGTTTTTAAAAATCGTCCAAACATACCTCACAAAGTAGGTAATCGAGAAATTTGGGAATCAAGATCTCCGGCCGTTGTCGGATTTATATTTTCTATAGTAGGACAGGATATGCTTGTTCTTGCCGAAAAACGCTCAAATAAAATGCCAGACGAACCGGGAAAATGGGTCGTTCCTTGCGGGTATCTTGATTGGGATGAGAATGGCTAGGATGCTCTAAGACGTGAAGTATACGAAGAAACATCTTTCTTTATCGACAAATACTCGAAATATGTAGCGTACGATCATAATAAGGATCCTTTTTATGTAATGACAGAACCCCGTGAAAATAGGCAGAATATAGCTCTGAATTATTGTATCATATACGATTTTACAGATAAAGGACTTCCTTTAGCAGTTGAAAAATATACTGATGATGAAGTTGCTCAAGTTAAATGGGTAAATATAAAAGATATTCGTAAATATGATTGGGCGTTTGAGCACGATAAAAGAATTGATATGGCTTTAAATAAAATAGAATTATAAAAATGAAAAAAGAAAGAAAAGCTACAAAGAAAATTCCTTTTTTAGATTACGCATGCAATATTGGTGAAAGAGTTAAATGGACAAACATTAAAAAAGAGGAGTTTGAAGGCATTCTCATAAAGATGGACGAGAATTGTTTGGCCACAGTTCGTCTTGATAATGGAAATGAAATTAAAGTACAATGCTAGTAGGATATATAAATAAAATTAGTATGTCATGATGAAAAAGAAATTAGTAGCTGAAAGTTTAAGCCAACGTAAAGAAAGAGGAATTCAAAAAGCGCCGGATGAAATCAAGTTAAATAAAGACTTTATTTGGAATGAAGTTGTTGGCTGGTTAATAGAATATTTGAAAACAGCTGGAACCGCTTTTACGTATGAAGAATCTCATTATAATGATAAATTATATCTTATTTTCTATAATGAGAAGGGGACGAAATTTTTTTGCGAAAGAAATTGGTCGCCTTTTGATTATGGCGGCAATGACTTAGTAGAATTTTCAGTAGGCGGCAGAGAACCGATTTTTAAATATAGAATTTCACCATACCACTATAAAGATCCTCAGGCTTTTGTAAGAGTATTTCAATCTGGTCAATACAAAGATTACGCAATTCCATCCGTCATAATAAAAGATCAACCCATTAAAGGCGGAATGCAAAATTACAAAAATCTTCCAAATAAACGAAAGTTATGGAAAAATCGTATTGATACTAAAAAATATCTCCAAGATACCTCGTTTCAAGCTATTGATGTGAACGAAAAAACGTTAACATATCAAGAAGCAGTTGCTCTCCCAAAATTGATAATAAAGACTTTGAAGTCTAATGAAAATTTCAAAGCATTTATTAAGGGCAAAGATGAAGAGGAAGGCCGTAAAAAAGCTGCAGCGGCAGCGCTTAAAGGCGATTTATCAGTTGAAACTGTAGTTAAATTTTTAGCATCAACGAAACCAGAACACAAAACGCTTAAATCTGATCATGCCGGACCATACGCAACTACAGGAACTTCGGAATTTATGGATAGATGGAAAATTTCAAAATTATCTCAAAAATTTCCAAAGTTTGAAGAATTTGTTCATGAAAATATTCAACAAATCTTTAAAGGACTCCAAAGAAATATTTATAGTCATCCACTAGGATATTATAAGTTTATAGATTATTACGTAGATGATGCTATTCTAGAGATACAGGCTACTTCTACTACGTATTACAATTAACATTTATTTAAAAAACTTTTTATCATATCACTCATATTAGAAAAAATATAAAATGAGTAGTCCAATACATGAACTTTTTACGGAGAAGTTTCGTCCTAAAGATCTTGCATCATTAATTGCGCCTCCACGTATTAAAAATGAATTGTCGAGGGGTTTAGTCCAAAATCTTTTATTGTATGGTAGTGCAGGAACTGGTAAAACCAGTACGTTATTTATTTTAGCAAAACCTTACACTAATCTTTATATTAATGCTTCCCAAGAAAGAGGCATTGATACGTTAAGAGAAAAAATAGGAAAGTTTTGTGCAACCATATCTCTTGAGGGTGGAAAAGAAAAACTTAAGTGTATAATTCTTGATGAAATTGATGGAGCCACTCCAGAATTCTTTAATGCTTTTAAGGCAAGCATGGAAAGATATTCTAATATTGCAAGGTTTATTGCATCTTGTAATTACATTCAAAAAGTTCCAGAAGCAATTCAATCACGTTTTAATTGCATATCATATGATGCAATAAATAATGAAGAAGAAATATACTTAATAGAAGAATACAAGAAAAGAGTAGCTTTAATACTTAAGGCTGCAAAAATTACGTATACTGAAGAAATTCTTGATCGTTTTGTTCGTAACCAATTTCCGGATATGAGAAGTCTTATGAACAAACTTCAAAGTTTTTATCTTCAGGGAATAACAGAACTTAATTCAAAGAATTTTAATATTAACTTTGATTTTGAAGATTTGTACAAACTTTGCTTAACAAACAATAAAGATAAAGCATATGAAAATTATAAATTTATTGTGGGTGAATATGCAAGTCGAATTGATGAAGCTGTTGCTGCAATAAACGGAGACTTTATTGAATATATTAAGCAATATGCACCAGAAAAACTTAACAAAGTTCCACTAATTATAATTGCAGCAGCAGAACATCAGCAACAACTTAATTTTGTAATTGATAAAATGATAACATTGTTATCTTTAGTTTATAAAATACAAATGATTATAAATAACGAATAGCCATGAAACAAAAAATGTCTGAAGAAAAATATTTAAAAAAATGTTTAGAATTTTTAGACGATTTCGAAAAAGATTATAGCGGAGATATAATCTGGATCAACAGCGGGGACTTATCATGTATCATGAATCCCAGATCAAAACATTTTAAGTTATTTGCTGGGTATTCAGTGTGGGATGTTGCTGAATATGTCGGCAAAAAATTAAACAAGGAAGTAAGATTCATAGACGAAAGCTATTAATTTTAACAAACTTTTATCCTTATAAATTTTTTAGAATCAAATTTTTTGATTATATTTGTTATATGAGAATTTTATATACAGATATTGATTTGGTGTTATCTTTAATGACAGAGATTAAACCACAACAATCAAAGTGGGGGTTGATATGTCGTTTTAATTCTAAAGCAGTTGATGTATATAATTTTATTTTAAAAGAAACTCAAGCTGTTCCTGTAATAACCAGTGATTGGAAGCTTTACTATTCGCTTAAAGAACTTCAGGAAATATTTAAAGAATGGGCCCATATAGATGTGGCTCCTATTGATGTTACAGTTAATTATTGGGGTGAATGTTATAAAACTTTTCAAGAAATTGAAGAATGTCGTGCTATGGAAATTCTTGAACACGTTAATCGTGTTAAACCTGAATCATGGGTTGTTATTGATGATCTTAATTTATCTGAATGGATAAAAGAAGATCATTTTGTTCATTTGCCTCATCCTAATGAAGGAATAAAGCAAAGCGGTAGAAAACAAGAAATTATAAGAAAATTACTAAAATGATAAATTTAATATTTGACTTAAATAATATTGCGCACAGATCAATATTTATTGTTGGAGGCTATGGTGCAAAACAATATACATTTGATTCTCAGACTGAAATAGATCAGTTAATGCGTAAAATGGCAACAGATATCGCTTTTATTATCAGGCTTATTAATCCGTCTCGTATTATCTTTGCTCAAGATGAATCAACGTGGCGTAAATCAATAAAAATTGATGAAAATGAAGGATATAAGGGTAATCGTGTTAAAAGCAAGATGATAAATTGGAATAATGTTTATCATGCTCTTGAAGAATTCACTGAAATAATGGAAAAGAATGGAATGATTATCTCAAAAATTCCTTTAGCTGAAGCAGATGATATTGCAGCTCTTTGGTCACATGAACTTTGTGTTAATCAACAGCAACACGTCATTATAGTATCAGGTGATGAAGATCTTCGTCAACTTGTTAAAGCATATGCTTATGATCTTCCCAATAATAAATCGGCATTTATAACTGTTTTTAATCCTTTTATGCAAGGAAAAAATGCTTCTCGAAAATTATATGCTTCCTCAGAATTTGAAGAATGGATAAATACAGTTGACCCTGTTGATTTTATGAATTTAAAGGGTACTATCAATGTCGATAAAGAAGACTTTAAAAAGATCATAACAGCTGAACGTACTAAGTTAGAAGTTGTTGATGGGCGTATGATTGCTCTTCGTAAGATATTCTGTGGTGATGATGGGGATAATATCCCTGCTATTCATACATGGTTAAATGATAAAGATGTTGTAGTAAGAGTTACAAATTCAAAATTTGAAAAGGCATATAATACTCTTCAGCAATCGTCATCCGAACTTATAAATCACAATGATCTTCTTGAAAGAAGCAATGAAGTTAAAGAAGCCTTGGAAAAAACTATTAAACAAAAAATCGCTTTTGATATGAAAACACGTCTAGAACGACAAATAAAACTTGCTGTTCTTGACTTTCATTTTTTTCCTGAAGATATCGTAGAAGCATTTAACGATTTTAAAGAAGAAGAATTTGCTAAACCTCGAGTTAATTATTCAAATGTAAATATGTATAATTTACTTGAAGGAACCCGTTATGTTCGTGAACGTAAAAACGAAAATGAGGCAAGCATATTTAAAGAAATAGATCGTATTGCCGGAAAAGCACTTTTTTAAAAGTAATGAATAGAGAAAATGCCTAAATACTGCGATAAATAATTAACAATTTTTTAACTTTTTTAGTGAAACTTTTTATTTAATGTATTATAAAAATTACTTTTTATCCTTTACGTTGAATATATAATTTTAAAAACTCATAAATGGAGTTATTCGAGCTAATAGATACGATATTTAAAAATCCCGTAGAATATAATTCTGTAACCGATGGAGAAAAAAGAAAACATTTTTTCATGATACAAAGAAGGTTCTCTATAAATTTTCCTATGCAAGCAAATGTTCTTCAACATCTTAAAATAAACCAAGCGGCAGTTATAGATTTTTGGCAAAAATTTTTAAGAGATATTTACAAAGGCTATTATCCTAAATGGCTTTATACGAAAGGCGTTAAAAGATCACAAGAAATTAAAGAGAAAAAACAGAATGTTTCAAATGAATTAATTAAAGAATATTGTAAATATATGAAACTTGATTATAAAACTATTTACGATGCTCTTGAATTTTATCCCGATAAAATGATAAAAGAATTACAGGATTTTGAAAAAATTTTAAAACAAAAATGAAAGGACCTCGTGTTAAAGAAGTTTTAGAAGAATATAGACGTGATAACTTACGTGGAGTGTACTTATATTTAACACAAAAAGACATAAAAATTGAGCCTGATACATGGTGTGAAAAAATAAAACTCTTAATTGAGAACAAACGATATATCACGGCACAACAAGAAATTGAGTTAGTGGCTTATAAATTTTTAAAAGACATATAGTATGGAAAAAAATAAAAAAATATTTGAGTTGGATATTGAAACAACGTATTTGGTCGAAGACATTAACATTGAAAAATTAATTCCTAATGTTATTGATAATTTTGCGATTGCAATAATAGATGGTCATCATACAATAGTTTTGCCTCCAAACGTATATGGGCCTCAATTTAAAACATGGAGTAAAGGCAGAGGCGGAGTATTTTCTCGAGATATTTTAAAATATTCTCGAGGCCTTAAACATGGAAAATATGTAATAATTAAAGAAGTTAACAAAAAATTTATAGCGCGAATTATTAGCGAAGAAGAACTTCTTGAATTTAAAACATTAAAACTTGTATCTGGACAAATTAAAGATATCTCATATATGTTTTTAAAAGAGATACAAGACGAATCTTTTGTAAGTACAAAATTGGAAATTACTAATGATGAAGAAACGACTATATCAGAAGACATAGAATTTGTTTCTCGAACACCAAAAAATAATGAAGCTCAAGAAGAAGAGTTTGAAATTAAACGAGGCAGTATCTCGTTATTTTCAGACTAATGTTGAACTAAAATAAAAGACATGGCGAGGATAGTAAGAAAATTCTTATTAACATTTATTGGATTATTTTTATTAAGTATTACTACAGGATCTATAGACGTTAAAAGCGCTGAGGATCAGCAATTACAGCAACAGCGATATTATGACATAATAACTTATGAATTAGTAGAAGCTGTCTCTAGTTATATAGTATCATATAATGATAGTTCGCAATTAAGCGCTAAATTAATTGTGTCTTTAAGTGATACATATAACATAAGTTTGAAATTTATATTGGCACAAGCTCATTTAGAATCTCATTTTGGAAAATGTGGTTTAGCTAGACGCACAAATTCCATTTTTAATGTAGGCGCTTATGATAATGGGCAAATTAAACATCAGTATGAACACCCAAATGAATCTGTAGAACCTTATTTGCAATTACTTCAAGAAAATTACTTAAAGGATAAAACTGAAGAAGAACTATTGGAACAATTTACAGATTATAAGGGTGACCGTTACGCATCAAATAAGAGATATGAAAAAGATTTGATACGAATTATCCATCATATCGAAAGCAAAACAGTTATTGCCGACTTAGACTTAATACGAAAAAACATAATATTATGACACAACAACGAGAAAGTTTTAACAAAGCCTTAACATTTATAAAACGTGAAGGCGTAAGTGATCTTGTAAAATGGCTTGAAGAAGACACAGATTTCTTTACTGCACCTGCATCTACACAATATCATGGCAATTATGAAGGAGGACTTCTTGAACATTCTATGAATGTTGCTCGATTTGCTCTTCATAATTTTAATCTTATCGTTAGACAAAAACCTGAGTTAGAAGAATTGAGAGAATCGGTTATACTTTGTGCTTTGTTCCATGATGTATGCAAAACAAATTTTTATCGTCTTGAGAAAAAATGGAAAAAAGACGAAAATAATAAATGGGTTGATTATATTGGCTATAGCGCCAATGATTCATTTCCTCTGGGACACGGAGAAAAAAGTCTTTATCTTATTTCCAGATTTATTAGACTCACTGATGCAGAAGCATTGGCTATTCGTTGGCACATGGGAGCAACAGAACCAAGCGTGGTTGTATCTAATAATCCTCAAAGTTATGCTTATAATGAAGCTATAAACAATCCTTTAGTCCGTTTAATTCATTGTGCAGACATGCTATCAATGACTATTGAAGAAAGACGCGATTATCGAAATGAACAATAATATTTAACATGACTTTAACATTAAATAATTTAAATAGTTAATAATATTTTATAATAATTATAATTAAAATAATATCGTATAAAAGCTATTTTTCTTTAAAAATTTTAATATATAATAAAAGAAAACTTTTATACGCCCCTTAGAGGTCAACTAAAGGGTAATCAAGTTATAAAAGTTAATGAAGCTTAGACTTCAAAAATTTATGGGCGATTATAATCCGCCACTTGAAACTTTCAAAGTTTCAGAAAGATTTGATTAGTGCAATACTAATCAAATGAACAAGAGTTATAAGTTATTTAATTTATAGTTTCTTGTATTATAGATAACTATACTTTTATTTTTAAAATCCTCTGAGTGACTCTCGGAGGGTTTATTTTGTATTCGTTTTAAATGAATATATAAAATAAAAATAAGCGTAGGTTATGATAGATGCAACAAAATATAAGTTTAATCTTCAGAAATCTCCCGATGATCCCCGAGACTATCTTCTTGAGACAATTTATCCAGATACTGTAACGTTGCCGGAGAAATGGGACTTACGTAAAAACATGAGACAAGTTCGTGATCAAGGTGATCAAGGAACTTGTTCGGCACAAACTGCTGCAGCAATGAAAGAATGGCAAGAGGAAGCAGACGTAAAGTTTAAATATTATATGTCTCCTCAGTTTGTGTATAACTTAAGAACTAATCAAGGAAGTGAAGGAATGTATCCTCGAGATACTATGGAAATTCTTTATAAAATCGGAATTGTCCCTGAAAATAATTATCCTTACGGAACATTTAAGCCTATAGGAGAAGGTCTTAAAGAAATTGCAGCAAAATATAAAATACAAGGTTATGCCCAAGTTAACACGATTGATTCTTTAAAGAAAGCTTTATTTGCTAATGGTCCTTGTTACATAGCATTTCCAGTTTATAACCCCAATAAAATGGAATTTTGGAAGCCTGATTTTACTGGACAACAGACGATGGGAGGTCATGCAGTTACAGTTGCCGGTTATCTTCGCGACAAATTTATTATTCGAAATTCGTGGAGTGTTCAGTGGGGTGATGCAGGATACTGTTATTATTCTTTCTCAGATTTTGGAATGCACTGGGAAATATGGACTGCTATTGATGCAGATTCTAACCCTCAGACTTTATATAATAAAACAAGTAAATATTCAATGAAAAAAAGTTTTTTCAAAAGAATGTGGCCTAAAAAATAAAATAAAATAAAATATTATGAAAAAATTAGTTAGAGAATCATTGTTTGAGGATATGTCACAAAATTTTATAGAATATTTTGAAGACATGTCTCAGGAAAAAAAAGATAAAGCCTTAATAAATGCAAGTAGACGTGGTCATACAGAAGCAGTTAAATCACTAATAAATGCAGGCGCTGATGTTCATGCATATAATGATTTGGCTTTACGGTGGGCAAGTGATAATGGTCACGTAAAAGTAGTTAAAGTTTTATTAGATGCAGGCGCTGATGTTCATGCTAATGATGATTGGGCTTTACAATGGGCAAGTTACTATGGTCACGTAAAAGTAGTTAAAGTTTTATTAGATGCAGGCGCTGATGTTCATGCTAATGATGATTACGCTTTACGATGGGCAAGTGCAAACGGTCATATAGAAGTTGTTAAGTTATTATTAGATGCAGGTGCTGATGTTCATGCTAAAAATGATTTAGCCTTACGTTGGGCAAATGAAGAGGGAAACACTAAAGTAGTTAAATTACTTAAGCAATCTATGAACAAATAAAATAAAATAAAAAACATTAATTTTGGTGGAGCAAAGGATTTTGGATTTGATCACGTTGATCTATATGGTGGCTCAAACTCAAGAACTATTTTAGCCGGAGCATTATCTGGGAAATATACCTATGAAGACTTAAAAAAAGCATTAAATAGTTTCTTTAAATAAAATAAAAAATAATTATGAAAAAATTAGTTAGAGAATCAATTACAAGAAGCGAACCGGCAGCTTTTTTAATTAAAGATTTGTGTGACGGTACAGTAACATGGGAAAATATTGCACCTTATGTTTTAAAATATGAAGTTCTTCCGGACCCAGGATTTTATAGTGATATAACAGTTAGAAACGCAAAAGATCTTGAAAATTATCTTAAACAATTTAAAGAAAGATTTGGTTCTGAAGGTAAATTAACATTTAATCGATGGGGCTTTTCAGATATTAAAGACAATAAAAAATATAGTGTAGAAAGAAATCTAACTGCTGATGCAGTAGGTTATGGCAAGGGAAGATACATGGGAGATTAAGAACATGAAATACGTATTTGAAAATTTAAACGAACAACGACGAATTCCATTAATAGATGTGACATGGAATAAAATAAAGCCTAAAGAAAATTTTAGTGTTTCCAATTTACCTATTAATTTTTCTGCGCATGAACAAATTAAAACACAAAATGCCTTTGAAAGATGGTATAAAAATTTTATAAAGTATTGGGGAACTGAAGGTGATTTGGTCGAAGTAAGACCATCATATTGGAAACTTCAAGGAAACAAACAATGGGATGAAGAATATAAACGAGGAGTAGATTCAATTTCTCGATATTATGATGAAAAGGGAAGTGGCGATTACACTGGTGATTAATGTTTAAACAAAAATAAATTATGAATGCATTTGGACCAGGACAACATTTCTTTCAAGGATTTTTTGGCCCACAAGTATCTCAGCAAGAATCACAAACACCTGAATATATAAAATATAATGACGTAATTTTAGAAATTTCCAATAATTGGGTAATTATTCAAAGTTTGGTTGAAAAATATAAAACAGGAAATCTTAAGCAAGTAGATGCATTAGAACATTTATGGCTTGATTTTATAATAAAAAATAATGTAGATATATCAATTTACAAAAATGAAAAGGAATTTCTTACAGCTTTTTGGAGAAATCCCTAAAAATAAAAATAATTAAATGAAAAAGACTCCGATGTTGCCCGTAAAAAAGGCATTAAAAACAATTAATTCTTGTCAAGATTTAAACCAAATAGAAGACTGCAAAATACTTGTAGATAAATACATTCAGTCTGCAAAAAAACGAAAATTATTAAATGTCGGAGATCTTAAAGATAGACTTTATGAAGAACTTTTAAATAGACAAGAAGAATTGTATCTAGTTAAAGTTTTCAATAAAAATATATAAATTTTTTATGAATACGTTTATAGGGTTTAGTACATATTTATTCGAAAACAATTTATCTGAACTTAGATTCTTTTATCATTTTGATGAAAAGCAAAAAATTGTTTACATTGTTTTAATGCTAAAAAACAATTGTCTTGGATACATTAAAAGCGAACATTATATTAACAATGATTGGGAAATTACGAAAATTGCAGCTATAAAAGGGTATGGATATCGTATGTATGAAGCTATCATGGATTTAATGTATCCTGATAATTGGCTAATACCAAATAGAAAAAAGATGATAAATTTAAAATTAGCTAATACTTACACTAAATTTATAGAAAGAAGCGATATAGAAACACAAAAAATCACTGAAAAAGATGATAGCTATGTTAATGCGCCTAAAGAACACGATAATTGGTTTAATCGTAGATATCGATTATCATCACGTATAGATATAGATTTCGCAGAAACATCGTACAAATTCATAAAAGACACGGGAATATCTCTATTCGATAAAACCTATAAAGGCGGATATAAACCTACTTTTTAATTATTTTTAGGATAAATGAAACTTTCATACATTATGTTATATAATTTATAAAATTTGGCTTAGATATATAAACTACTAAAGATATATTGATGATCCGTAATTACACATATAACTTTTCTCAACTCCCAGAACAATGTGAGCAACTACCGTTATTTTATTTTCTATCAGTAGAGGACTTGAGTAAAGCGTAAGAGCGAATCATATAATCATATACACTTTTCTTGAACCCTCTGCAAATAACGGAGGGTTTTTTATTGAAATGTTCTTTAAAAAATGAAAAAGTTATCAAAATAATTTTTATTTTAAAAAAATTTGATTATATTTGTATAGAAAATTTAAACGATCTTTGACATATTGAAACACCTGGCCATGATCTACAATGGATGTGGGCCGGTCTGCAAAACCGGTGTAATGGGTTCGATTCCCATCGTGGCCTCAATTTAGTTGTAGTGAAGATATAAAGTTACTTCGATAACTGGAACTGAAATATACTTTAATCAAATTTCTCAACTAAAACTGTTCTCTAGTGTAATGGTTAGCACTACTGCCTCTGAAGCAGTCAGTTTAGATTCGAATTCTAAGAGAACAACAATTTGCCCCATAGCGTAATGGTTATCGCGCTAGCCTTTGAAGCTAGGTCTATCCTGGTTCGACTCCAGGTGGGGCAACAAAATCTTGGCAGCTCATAGGAGCGTAACGGATACAAATCACGTGCCAAGAAAATGGAGTCTTGGCAGAGTTGGTCAACGCGCTGGACTGAAAATCCAGAGATTCTGGTTCGATCCCAGAAGGCTCCACAAATGCCCAGGTGGAGGAATAGGCAAACTCGCCTGCCTTAGGAGCAGGTGCTCTACGAGCATTGAGGGTTCGAATCCCTCTCTGGGCACAAACAAATTGCCCGAATAGTCAAATAGGCAAAGACGGTAGGCTAAGAACCTACGGCAAACATTGAAACACCTGAGGGTTCGAATCCCTCTTTGGGCACAAAAATTCGGGATGTGGCCTAATTGGCAAGGTACCGCATTTGGGATGCGGGGATTGTGGGTTCGAGTCCCGCCATCCCGACTAAAAACGAGATGTAGCTCAGTTGGTTTAGAGTGCTAGTCTGGGGGACTAGAGGTCGGAGATTCGAATTCTCTCATCTCGACAATTTAAAATAAAAAATATATGAATAAATTTAAAGTAGGAGATAGGGTATACAAGCCTAAAGGATATAAATTTCCGGGAATAATTGTGGCAATTTTCAAGAATACAAAGGGACAAACAAGATTAGTGGCCGAAATGATAGATAACGGAATGCTACATATATTCACAGAAGAACAATTAGAACTAGAAACTAAACAAGAAAAAAATTGCTAAAATATTTTCTCGATTCAAGAATTTTGATTATATTAGCAATATAAAAAGAAAAATACTTGTATAACAATTTCTTAGATGAAAAAATGGTTTGAAAGCCGACGTTGAGCAATTGGTTGGCTCGCCTGACTGTAAATCAGGTCCTTTCGAGGCGTGGGGGTTCGAGTCCCTCCGGCGGCACTAAATGTTCTTTAACATAATGATAAAGGTGATTAACTGATAAGGCGACCCCAACCGGGCGTTAAAACAGTCAAGGAGTGGGTTGGCACTCTGGTGATAGACGATTTCATTTGAGAAAATCGTTTCACGGCGATTCTACCTTCTTAAGAATCGCTGAAAATAAATGCTGCCGTGGAGAAGTGGTTAACTCGCAGGACTTTCACTCCTGTATTCGCTCGGTTCGATTCCGGCCGGCAGTACAAAATTAATGGCTCTGTGGCGAAATAGGTAGTACGCGTTGGTCTTAAAAACCAATGGACCAAAAGTCCGTGTCGGTTCGATTCCGATCAGAGCTACAAAAGAATAAAGAAGAAAATGATATAAATTTCTTCTATAAAACTTGCATCATTAAATGATATATAAAAATAGTAAACAAAAATAAATTTTAAATTAATTAACACTATGAAAAAAGTTCTTTTAATGATTGCAGTTATTGCAGTTCTTGTACTTAGTGCATGCGGAAATAAGAAAGCTCCCGCAACAGAAGCTGAAGTAGATACAACTGAGGTTGTTGATACTGTTGCTACTGATACTGTAATGGCTGAGTAAGCTGTATATCCTCGAAAGAGGATTTTTTGGCTTGGTAGCCCAACAGGCAGAGGCATCCGTCTCAAAAGCGGATTAGTGTGGGTTCGAATCCCACCCGAGCTACTAAAGAAATTCATATAATTTGAAATATATAAAATAAAAACATAACTAACATAAATTATATGAATAACTTATGAAAAAATTCTTTTTAATCATCATTTTAATTTTAGCTCTTTCATGCGCTAAAGAAAAACCCATTGTTGTAAGGTATGTTGATTGTACTGATAAAAATGCGATAGACATGCCTTTAATTAGTACTGAAATTGATACAGTTATAGTTTCAACTGATATGCGTACATGGAAAGTTGAAATTCATAAAAAAATTCATACAATTAACGAAGATACAGTTTAAAAATTTAATCATATGAGTTGGTGGAACTATCGAATAGGAACAAAGATGTATTCTTATAAAAAGAATTTCGGAAAAACTAATTCTGAACTTGCGAATCAATCAGATGAGCGCTTATTTTCAGTAATAGAAGTGTATTATGATTCTCAGGGAGTGCCAACAGGATATTCAGATACAAGTGTCAAAGATTGGGATTCATATAAAGATTTAGAAGAAACTTATAAACTCATGGCAAAGGCTTTTCAAAAACCTGTACTTGATTTGGATAATTGGCCCGAGGAATGGAAAGAATAAACACTAATAAAAATGAATAAATTTAAAAGCGGATTTAGTAGCGATAAAGTCAATGTTGGTGATAAATATCTTATGGTAAAAAATGTCGAAGATATAACTACGTATTCTGTTTTTATCATAGACGATATTTATGAACTAAGTTCTGGTGAAAATGCATACGAATGCAGCAAATATGATTTTAATTATCGTGGAAAGATAACGCAATTTCAAAACTGATATGAAAAAACTTTGTATGACACAAGAAGAATATCTCAATAGAGACCATTCATGTGAATACAGGATATCTGAGTGGCTCTTAAAAATAGGAGTTATAGGATTTATTGTTTTATTGATTATAAAAATGTTGATATGAAACTAAAGAAATGTCCCTTTTGTGGAAAAATCATAGATGAATGTAATACATGCGGTGATCAGCGCATATGTCCCGAATTTTCTAATGCTATTGATAATGCTATTAAAAATGCTATTGATAGTGTTATCAATAACGATATTGATGAATGTTTTAAAACAGCTAAAGAAGCTAAAACAATTAGGATAGGAAATTTTGGAAATGAAATTTATATAAGAGATTTTGAAAACGGAGGTTTCACTGTGTATTTTGAAGATTTTCCTGAAATTATTGCTGAAGGCGAAACTATCGAAAAGGCTCAAAGAAATCTCTGGGATACATCTTTCGATGTTCTTAAGTATTTAGCGAGTAAGTGAAACTTTTAAATGTTTTATATATAAAATAAATTATATGCAGGGTAGAGCAGTAGGTAGCTCGCGGGGCTCATAACCCCGAGGTCGTATAAAACGGTTCGATTCCTACCCCTGCTACTGTGAAACCCGAAATAAGGGATTGTCCGTTGGTGTAACGGTAACACGTCGCCCTTTGGAGGCGAAATTTAAGGTTCGAATCCTTAACGGACAACAATTAATTACATCACCATGAATGAATCATCATTTCAGTACTGCGGATATTCGGTAACAATTACCGAGCATCCCATTTATAACGATTTTCAGTTCGTTGTAAAAACCTTAGACGAGAAAACCGTCGTTGGAACAAACTCCCATTTCCTTGAAAGTCGTGAGGCTGCAGAAATAGCAGCAAGACAGCTTATTAATGATTTAAAATAATCTTTTTCTTATGAGAGAAGTAAATGATAATAACTTCAATGAAGTTGTGTTAAAGTCTGCAAAGTCTGTAGTACTTGATTTTTGGGCGCCTTGGTGCGGGCCCTGCCATACAGTTGCTCCTATACTTGAAAAATTAGCTGAAACGTATAAGGAACAAATCGAATTTGTTAAGTGCAACGTAGATGATAATCCTGAAAGTGCAAACGCGTTCTCTATAAGAAGCATTCCTTGCGTACTTTGTATCAAAGATGGAAAGGTACTGAATATGACTACTGGTGCTGTTCCCGCAAGCGTATTCGAAGAAAAAATCAAAATTCTTTTATAACACGAAAGAGGGTTTTCGCCCTCTTTCTATATAACCTTGTGAAGTTACTATTTAGTTAAAATTTAGCTCCGCAATTTGGGCAGAACTTGTGCGCTGATTTTTTACGTTTGGCACCGCAATTTGTACAGAAGATTTTAAGGTCCTCTTTTACAATTGGCTTTCGTGATTCAGGAAGAATTTTCCAAACTACTCTATGAGACCAATAGCTGTTAAATGAGCTATAATCTGCGTTAAAGCTTTGATTTGAGTGTTCTCCTTTTTCTACAATTCCTGTTTCAATTGCATCCAATTTAGCTGTGTCTGTTGTAGAACAAAACATTACTGAAGAACTTGCGTTTTCTATAGTCATTGAACCAGAAAAATCAGTCATTCCTTTACATCCAGTATTACCTGATGTATATGTAAACGGCTGAGCTGTTCCCTTATACTGTTCCCAATTGGGACTTGATGTATAAGTTATAGTCCACGGTGATATAACGGGTTGTTTGTACTCATCATAAAATTCAACCTCTACATCGCCATTATTTTTGATGGCTTCTTGCACATTTGGGTTACTTTCTTCGACCTCGTATGTTTCAAATTGAAATTTTCTAGCTTCATCAAGATATCTTTCAAGAAACACTCGTTCTCCAGGACGTAACACTATGCCAGAATCACTTATGTACTTTCCGTTTAACTTGATTTTTGCTAAAACTTTTTCTGATTTGGGATTAAAAAGTTCGAATTCAAATTCATCTCCAGAACGGAGAAAAATTTTGTTGTCATACTGTTTTACTCGTTGTCGACCTTTGGTGACAAATGCTGTGGGCGCAGTTACCCTTTGAAAATAAACATTTTTTGTCATATTCCTTACGTTATTTTATATTTGAGAATTTATTCGTTGGTATTTCTCCAACTCCAATGCTCCATTTGAGCACTAAACCCTCAATCACAAGGTTATCTTGTATTATATATCTTCATTAGATAAAAGTTTTACAATTTTAACAATTTTTTAACAGATTTTATTTTTTTGTTTTAGATTTTTTTGTTATATTTACTTACATTAAGATTTAAACATTAAATGAAGAATCTTTAACAATTAAAAAACTTTATTATGGCTTATTTACTTGAAGTTGACAACTATTTTAATCAAATCCATGTAGATTTTAGATTAAAGGATAAAAGAGAAATCGTTATTAACGATTTAAAAGAAAAAAACTATGAACATAAAAGACGTTTTTCATGGAAGTATATGTGTAAGCATGATTATTTTTATTTAGATAGTGGTATAGAATTATCAATTTCATATGCAAATTCAACACTATCAACATTAAAAAGAGGAAATCTTAATGAATATGAATTTTGTTTTGATTTAAATCCGTATGGTGATTAATAAATACTTTAACAAAATCTTAACATTAAGTATTAAAACTTTTTGTTTTTAAAGTGATATATAATACAAATAGATTGTGGTAAGAGACCGAGTTACTTCGTACAACCTGAAAATGTAAAAAAACGACTCATCTCACATTTCCCAACATTTTTAATATTTGGCTGGAAACGGTCATAAACATATTAAAAGCCCTGGGAAAATAATCTCAGGGCTTTTGTTTTTAAAACCAACTGTAATGAACAAGTTACAAATTATCGATAACGCAATAGTTATCAAAGATGTTTTTGGAAGCTTTAAAATTCTCGATGAATTTGAGCCCTGGGAAATCCCAGAAATAATTCAATTCGCAAGAATAGTTTTCAATTACAAAGCAATGCAAGAAAAATTAAACGAAACAAACAATAAATAAAAATAATTCTTTGGGCAACGTCGCTCAATAGTAAAAAAGGAGGTCATTATGGCAAAGTACAATGAAAAGAGAATTAGCAATCCAGAAGTGCAAAAAACTGTAACTCATCAAGGAGGAACCGGACTTACACAGAAGCCTGAACATGAACTTATCGGCATTCTTTCAACCGGTTTGGACAACACCAACACGTACTATGAACAAGAAAATGAACGTGTAACACGTTTGAGCAATGTCATTGATCGTGTAGCCAAGAAAGATCCCGTATTTGCGGCTAAGGCGCTTATATATGCACGTACTGTTTTTGGACAGCGTTCTGTAACCCATGTGGGTGCAATTGAATTGCTTCCATATCTTACAGGTACTGAACTTGCAAAGAGATTTTACTCAAAACGTGAACGTAACGCTAACAAAGGCGGTATTGTCTATCGTCTTGATGATATGGCTGAAATTCTTGCAGTATATCAGGCTAAGAATGGTGTAGATGCACCAATTCCTAACTCTATAAAGAAGGGTTTTAAGGATGCAATTGAAAATTCGGATGCATATTCTCTTGCTAAGTATCAAATGAAGTCACGTGCTATTTCACTTGTTGATATTGTTAACCTTGTTCATCCATCACAAACTAAGATACAGGGTACTGTTGATATTGACGTAGCTGAATTTCAAAAGGCTGTGATGGGAACTAAGTTCGAAAAGACAGCATTTGAAGTTAAGGACGGAAAGGTAACTATCCCAACTCTTATGGCTCTTGTACTCGGTCTTCTTAAGCAATTTAATACTGTAGAAGATAAGAATACTGAAGCAGGTAAAATTGTCGCAGAAAAGGTAAAGAAGGGCGAAATTTCTGCTGAAGAAGCAAAGAATGAACTTAATGAAGCCAAAACTGATAACTATAAGGAGCTTATTGAAACTAAGAAAATTGGTTACCTTGCGCTTCTTCGTAACTTAAGGAATATTCTTAAGACAAACAATACTGAATTACTTGATAAGGCATGTGAACTTCTTGTGCAAAAGGATTTTATCCGTAAGTCACTTGTATGGCCACACCAGATTGATTTGGCTTTAGAAATAATGCTTCTTGAATTCTCAGGTCAGGCAATGGCTAAGATTACTAAAGCTCTTGATGAAGCTTATGAACTTTCAATTCCTAATCTTAAAGAATTGCTTCCAGAAGGAAAAACTGCAGTTGTATTTGATACATCAAGATCAATGGCAGGTGGTTGGTACAATAAAGTGTACGTTAATAACAAAACTGTCATTAATAAGTCTCCAGTTGAAAAAGCTGCACTTATAGCCGCTACTTTTGCAAAAGGAGTATATGGAGATGTGTATCAGTTCGCATCATTTGCTAAGCAAATAACAGGCTGGAATCCAAACGACTCTATAAATACTCTTAAAAAGAATTTTATGTCTCATACGGGAGAATGTAATCATGGAACTAACTTTGGTTCATGCTTCGCATTGTTTGAACAAACTGATAAAAAATATGATAGAGTAATCATTATATCTGATGAACAGGATGGTTATAACAATGTTGAAAGTAGTTACAAGTCATATTGCGATAAATTTGGGACTCCATACGTTTATATTGTAAATGTCTGCGGATACGCAAGTACTTCTCCTATAAAAAATGGTCAAAGAGTATTTAGACTTTATGGTTATAATCAGGATCTTTATGATAAGATTACTCAAATGGAAATCAATCCAGCAGTTGTGATTGATGAAATCAACAAGATTGAAATTTAAAAAAAGGAACTGAAATGTTCCTTTTTTATTTTTTATATCATTTTTAACATCTGGTATTTCTTTATATCAAATAATTTTATTATATTTGTAATATGAATAAATTTATATAATGAAACACTTTTTTCTAAAAACTGCTTATTTACTTGGACAAGAATCTAAATGTGTTTCTAAACAGGTAGGGTGTGTTATTGCCAAAGATAAACGTATTATATCAACCGGCATAAATGGTACACCTCCAGGATATAAAAATTGCTCCGATCAATTTCCAAACTATGACCCTAAAGTTGATAGAGAAAAACATCATCTGTGGTCAAAGATATATGAAACTCATGCTGAGATAAATGCTATTGCCTATGCAGCAAGAAATGATATAGGCATTGATGGCGCTGAACTTTATACGATTCTTCAACCTTGTGATGATTGTCTAAAAAGTATCATAGCAGCCGGAATTAAAAAGATCTATTATGTTAATTCTTATGATAAGGCATCTTCAAATAATGAACTTTGGGATCAAATAGAATACGAAAAGGTAGAAGATCCTGAATTATTGGCATGGATAGAACAACAGAATAAATATTTTTGCGAAAATAAATGGCATGATAACATAAATGACATCAATTACAAACTTGTAGTCTCAAGAATCAGAGAAGCATTAAAAGACTATATCATAGAACATAAAATTAAATCACTTGTTCTTGGAGTGTCTGGAGGTTTAGACAGTTGTGTATGTGCCGTACTTGCTAAACCAGTTTGTGATGAACTCGATATTCCTTTAATAGGGCGAAGTTTACCAACCGTTTCAAATACAGATGATGAAAAAGAAAGAGCAAAACGAACCGGAAAACTTTTTTGCACAGAATTTAAAGAAGACAAGAGTATTGATATAATCAGAAGGTCTTTTAGAGATGTTAACTTAAATCCACGTCCTTCAATATTAGAATACAGTGTAGAACATATGACTAAGTGGAAAATTCGAGAAGGAAATATACAAGCGCGTCTTCGTATGATTTATCTTTATAACATTGCGGCAGAAACAAGCGGTATGGTTTTAGGCACTGATAACTATACTGAATATCTTCTTGGTTTTTGGACAATACATGGAAATCCAGGCGATTATGGAATGATCGCAGAACTTTGGAAAACTGAAGTTTATGATATGGCCGAATGGTTAGCAAATAACGAATGTGAAGGTGAAGCAAGTAAAATAATAATGGATACCATAAATGCTATGGCCACAGATGGTCTTGGTGTTTCAGATGGCGGAGATATGGAACAAATACTTCCTGGTCGGAAAATAACGTCAAGAGAAGGTTACAAAGAAATTGATAAAATACTTCGAATCTGGGAAAATTTACATACTCTTGGATCAACACAGAAAGCGATAATAACTTTAGCATATGAAAATCATCCTGCGATTAAAAGATATCTTGGCACAGCCTTCAAAAGAAATCACCCTGTTAACATTAAACGTAAAACTTTGATACCATGAGAAAACAAAAAGCACTAATAGTCGTCGATATGCAAAACGACTTTTGCCCAGGAGGAGCTCTAGCAGTTACCGATGGAGATAAAATTATACCAACAATAAATGATCTTCTGACAAAATTTGATCTTGTAATTTTTACAAAAGATTGGCATCCAGCAAATCATTTAAGTTTTGCTTCTGCCCATGAAGGGAAGGATCCTTATGATTCTTATAACGGTGATGTTCTGTGGCCTGATCATTGTGTCGAAAATACACCTGGCGCGGAATTACACCCTGATTTAGATTTAACAAAATGCCAAAAAGATTTTTATATCTTTAAAAAGGGAACTGACATAAACAGTAACGGTTATAGCGCGTTTGAGAACACTGAACTTCAAGAATTTCTTGATGAAAGGGGAGTTACAGAAGTATACATATGCGGATTAGCCACAGATTATTGCGTTAAGAATACTGCAATAGACTCTGCATTAGCAGGTTATGATACATATGTTCTTGCAGATGCATGCAAATCGATAGATTCTGATTTGACTCAGACAAAACAAGAACTGTTTGAAGCTGGAGCATATTTTGTAGATACTTGGGCAATTGGGCTTTAAATCTTAAAGTCATAAGTATATGTGAAATAAATCATTAATGCTATAAAACTAAATCAACAATGAAAAAGTTTATATTTTTTATCTTGTGCCTTATAATATTTGTGGGATGTTCAAATTCAGAAACTTCTACATATAACGCTATGGCAACAGAAAAACCATTACATACATATACCGTTGAATATGCAGGCAAAATTGATACAATTGTTGCTCAAAGATATAATATGGGTAATTTTGTAGGCTATGGTCGTGCTGTTCATTTTTATGTGGATACCGCTACTATAACTACTGTTTTGATTCCTAAAAATAGAGAATTCGTTATAAAGACAATAAAGTAATTGTTATCTCTCGAAATACCTGCAGCTATCTTTACGCTTCTAAGTGTATGGTATGCAACAGAACGAAACATTTAGTCGTGGCTTGTAGGAATATGTGCTGTTTGCTTATTTGCATTTATATTTTATAACACAAATTTATATGCTAATTTTGCATTGCAAGGCATATTTTTCATTCAGGGTATTGCGGGAATAATAGTCTGGTATCATAATCGAGAAACTAATGAGAAAAATAAGTATATAAAAACTAAAGTTGAAAAACTTTCAAATAAGGGAAGGCTTGTTTATATCACGCCTGTATTAATTCTTTATTTGATAGTTTCTTGTTTTTTAAGCAAATATACCAATTCAGCTATTCCTTATATTGATTCATTGGTAGCTACATTAAGTTTATTTGCAAATTATTTGCTTGTTCGTCGAAAAATAGAAAGTTGGTGGATATGGATATTGGTTGATGTTATATATGTTGGTTTATTTATTAGTCAAGGTTTATATGTTTCATCGGCTCTTTATCTTGTTCTTTTAATTATTTCTATTAAAGGGTTTATCAATTGGAACATAACATTAAAAAGTTACTTATAAATTTTTTTATTTCAAAAATTTTGAATATATTTACAAAATATAAAATAGATTATGAATAAGATTATTGATAGCATATTGGATAATGATCTTTATAAATTCAGTATGCAGCATGCAGTTTTACAAAAGTTTCCTAACGTAAAAGTTAAATATACGTTTACTGATAGATCAAATGAAAAATACCCTGTAGGTTTTGATTATGCTCTTATTATGCAAATTAATGCAATGGAGAATCTTCGTCTTACTGATGGTGAAAAGTATTTTTTATCAAAGATAAAATATTTTCCGCAATCATATATCGATTTTCTTAGAGGATATCAGTATAATCCAACTGAAGTTAAAGTTTATTTAGATAAATTTCAACATTTGCATATAGAAATTGAGGGTTATTGGTATCGTACAATTCTTTGGGAGGTGCCAATTCTTGCTATTGTGTCAGAACTTTATTATAATATGACTAAGCAAACTCCTAACATAGAGTTTGAAAAAAATATCGAAAAGCTTCGTAAAATGGAGGCGCATAATGCTTATTTTGCAGAATTTGGCACCCGTCGTCGTTTTTCATATGATGTTCAAAACGATGTTGTCCGTACATTTGCAAACAATGCTAATCATTGCTTTGTTGGCACTTCTAATGTTTATTTTGCACGTAAGTATAATACAAAACCCATAGGCACTATGGCCCATGAATGGATTATGGCTCATGGAGCTTTGTTTGGATACAAATTTGCCAATAAAATAGCACTTGAAAACTGGGTGGATGTTTATGGTGGAGATCTTGGTATCGCTCTTTCTGATACTTTTACAACTGATGTGTTTCTTCGTACATTTGACATGAAATTGGCAAAATTGTTTGACGGTGTTCGTCAAGATAGTGGTGATCCATTCGAGTTTGCAGATAAAATAATATCACACTATGAATCTCTTGGGATTGATCCAACAACAAAGACAATAATTTTTTCAGATGCCCTTGATATTGATAAAGCAGTTGAAATTAAAGAATATTGTGTAGGTAGAATTAAATCTTCGTTTGGGATTGGAACACATCTTACAAATGATGTAGGAGCAAAACCTCGTAATATTGTAATTAAACTTTCCGCTGTTGATGTTAATGGTAAATGGGACTCTGTTGTTAAACTTTCAGATGATAAAGGTAAGCATACGGGAGATAAAGATGAAATTGAATTATGCAAAAATAGCTTAAGAATAAACTAAGATTTCGGTATTGAACACGCAAAAAGTATATTACGTCATGTACGTTTAGCAAATAAGTTATTGTTCATTGACACTGGATTAATTACTACAAAATCTTATGCAAAATTTTTCTTTAACGAAGTTCCTAATTATGAACCTTGGGTTGAAGCTGCAAATAAAATAGATTATTACATATATTTGGACTCTTCGGCGCCTTATGTTAATGATGGAACACGTTTGCCCGAAGAAAAAAGAAATGAACTTAATAAAGCGCATATAAAAATGTTCACTGAACAAAACTTAACATTATACAAAGGCTTTCATTATTATAATGATATGCATTATACAAAAGGGATTGATCCTTATGAATTTAGATTAAAGGAAGTTATCGAATATATTAATTATTTAACATTAAAACTTTGAGCCATGACAAAAAAGGAAGTTAAGCAATTACAAAAAATCGTTGATGAGTACAACAAACGAAAAAAAGAAAAGAAATTATCTTGGAGACATCTGTTAAAATTAACAGAAGGTTAACAAAATGGTGCATTAAGTTTAAAAACTTTATCATATTTGCACCATATATATTTTATAAGTTCTTTGAAAATAGACACGACTGTAGTGAGTTTTTGTGATACATCGTATTCATCAATGACGCAAGTCGAATTAACCTAGAGTTAAATTAGTTTTTGATTCAATGATGGCAGGGGATTTGAATACTATTCAAAAACCTGAGCGTAGAATGCCTGATGAAATGAAAAAATACATTTCATATCTACGAAGAATGTGGCAGGGAACTTAAAAACCTCCGGAGAAACAACTCCTAAACATTCACAAAGACAGATGTTCTCAGTTACAATTTTAAAACCGTAGTTACGAGTGGAGATACTTCGTAAGAAAACCAAAACCCGCTATGGAAACATAGTATATTTGTATGAAAATGCTTTAAAAACTCTGGTTCCCGAAGGCCAGAGAAAAGCAACAAGAGAAAACTTGTAAAAACGCTCTCTCTTTTTTCTCGGTACGCTTTAAGGTTGGGTCACTTAATGTGTCCCAGCCTTTTTTATTTTAAAATAAATAAAATAAAGCAGCTATGTTTGGTGAAGATAAAAAGAACTTTATGCGTGGATTTTCATTAAGTCCTAATAAATTTTTTGATGGATATATCCCTCTCAAAACTGTAACATACTGTGTAGTTATCATTTATGACAACAATTTTCGTAAAGAAATTTATGGAATTGAAAATCCCTGGCAATTTATAAATGGCGTAAAGAAAAATCCTCGAGTTAAATCTGCATTCATAAAAGATGAAACAATAGCGTAATGGCAAAATATTTTTTAGATAAAGATCTTCGATTTAAACGAGTAAGGCTAACAATTTCACAAAAACTTATTCGTATTTTTTTGTTTTTAATCATTTCTTTAGCATTAGGGGCACTTTATAATTTTGCTTATTACAAAGCATTTGGGTCGGTTAAAGAAAAACAACTTGAAAGAAAACTTGAAGAAAGTAAACTAAACTATATTTTGCTTGAAAACAGATTTGAGTACATAAGAAACGAATTAAGCGATTTGCAATCTTCAGATGAATCATATAGAAATATCTTAGATTTAACTTATTTGGATTATAATTCATATGATCGAACCGATAAAGATTATGAGGAATTTAATGATTTTGCATATCCTGAAATTATAATCCCGATGTATAAAACATATGATACTATAATGTATCTTGTAGAAAAACTGGAAACAAGTTTTTATGAATTAAACACGGAAACACAAAATTGGATACATCGAATTGATCATCTTCCATATATTTCTCCTGTAAATATCGCAATTAGAAGGGGCGAGGGCATAAAGTTTAGAGAAGTTCATCCCATATTAGGTTATCCTACATGGCATCATGGCCAAGATTTTAGTGCTCCATTAGGAACACCTGTTCATGCTACTGGTGCCGGTAAAATAATATACATAGGATATGATAAAGGATTTGGGAATTTTGTTAAAATAGATCATGGATACGGTTTTCAAACAATATATGGGCATTTAAGCAAATTTAACGTTAAAGTAGGACAAGATGTTAAACGTGGAGATATAATAGCATATTCAGGAAATACAGGTTATTCAACAGGACCGCATCTTCATTATGAGATACACTTGTATGGAAGATATCAAAATCCATTGCATTTCTTTGGTGATAATTTATCTGAGGATGAATACATTGATATGATAGATACACTTAATCAACTTTTTAAAAAATAATTGCCAAAAATTTTCTCAATTCAGAGAAATTGATTATATTTGTCTTAGAAATTAATTATTTTCATTATGACAAACAAAAATCGTCCCGAAACTTATTATGATACTTATAGTTCAGCTGTAACTGCCGTGTACCAGTATGTTGAAGATAATGGTTACAAAATTGATGAAGATGATTGGTTTCGTCGGGTAACTCTTGGCGGAAAACCAAAGGCCGGCGAAACAAAAACATCTTGGGGCATAGGCCTTTCTAAGAACGGCAAAGAACTTCGCAAATGTTTGCGCATAGATGTTTATCGGATTCAGATGCCGGACTACACAAACGACAGATTTGAACTTAATTGGTACATTTCATAAAAATAATTATTCAAAATTTTTATTTGTCAATAATTATTGTTATATTTATACTAACAATAAAATAATACCGTTATGAAAAACGATGAAGCTTTTAAACAGAAGGGTAAAAGAATTGGTGCAGCAGGCGGATTTTTTAATCAGCTTATGAGTCATAACAGTACAGTGCCTGTTGTAGGCAAAGGTGCTACTATTTTACTTTACAGTGATCGTCATGCATATGAAATACTTTCAGTTGACGAAAAGAAAAAAACTGCTGTTATTCAGAGATATAATCCTAAAAGAATTGATGGCCTTGGAATGTCGGATTCTCAGGATTACGAATACAAAGAACTTACCGGCAAGCCCATTAGTATTTATTACAAATGGGGTGGATGGAAAACTAAACAGAATGAAGTACGTTTCACAAAAGAAGCAACAGAAAAATATGGTGAATTTGGGCCCAGACTCCATGAAGCATACAAAGAAGCTAATGGCGAATACAACCATAACTCCCGAATTTGTACGGTTATTCCTGGTCTTACGGAAGCACATACTGTATGGCACGGAATAAACATCATTTTTGGCGTAAAAAGAGAATATTACGATTATTCATTTTAACAATTAATATCATGACAATAGAAATCATTTATCACGTTTGTGCATTAATTTTTGCATTGCTTTGGTTCTTTATGAAATTGACCGTTTCGGGCGGTGCTTTTTTTGAATTTACTGTTAAAGCCTTTTCAAAACTCGGCTCGGTTTTTGTAATGGGATACGCCTTAGTTCAGATTTTTAAACTGATTGGTGTGCTTTAATTTAATTAAAGTGAATAGATATATAAAGATGAAAATGAGCGAAGATATTACTCGTGCAATTGCAATATCTGCTACTGGCAGCGTAACGTATTATGTTTTTCTCGAATCATTTACAGATATTAACGAAATAATTGAACTTGAAAATATGGCAGTTATAAATGCTGCTCAGAATCGACATCGTCTTTTTAAAGTATATGGAAATGAAGATGGCGATCAAAAATTTTATATATCATATAATTAATTGTGTTTAAACAGATAAAATATTATCTATTCATTGTATTTTTACTTCTAAGTAATTACATATATGGACAGGACGCCACATTCACCCAGTTTTA
>Ga0255343_1001253_pt1 | contig 34934 bp, 23 predicted proteins | sample wastewater_treat_4_FD_192413 | JGI IMG/M metagenome (GOLD analysis project Ga0255343, IMG submission 192413) | Wastewater microbial communities from Lulu Island WWTP, Vancouver, Canada - plant16 | ecosystem: Engineered > WWTP > Wastewater > Unclassified | place: Canada: Vancouver, British... | reverse complement strand
AATGCAAAGAAAGGGATAAGGACGGGTCCGCCGGACAGTAGGAATTTCCTCATATCATTATCCAGGTTCCCTAAGATCATACCGATTACAATGGGAATAAGGACACCTATAAGACTACCTAAAGGAATTGTTGCCAATCCTGTTGTCCCAAGAGCTATCATAGTAAGTAAAGGACCATCATTTATTGACAGGACGGCTATGGCACCCACATCAGTCTCATCTCCCATCTCCCCGACAAGTGCTGCGTAAAGACCCCCGTTTGAATTTGTCATTGCAGCTATAACAGCAAGGGAGGATAAACCCAGCCATCCACTTTCGCCACAAAGTTTTGCTATTAAAAGACCTATTGCTACCCCGATAATGAACTTGGAAAAAGTAATTGCTGTTCCTTTCTTCAATGCGAGAGGCGCAGCCTTAAAGCTTATCCCCGCTCCCATGCATACAAGAAACACGCCTATCAGGGCGGATGACCCGGTGGCAATAGCTGTTGTAAATCCTCCGATCTGAAGAACCCCGGGGCTAAAAGTGTTTATCAGAGTTCCCAATATCAGCGGGATTATCATCATCCCGCCAGGAATCCTCTCAATTTTCTTTTTAAGGTTCATCTGCTGAGTTTTAAAAAGCCGCCTGTTCAGCTATTTCAATATCCCGGGCTACTGCTGGTCTTATCCTCGCCCAATGAAATAAATTGTTGTCATTCCTGTCATGACTGCTCCCGTTTAGATGGGTTAGAGGCATATCTTTATAAATAGGTCTTGTGATTTCAATTAATCTATCCCAGTTGTCAAGCGCTGCTTTAAGGTGAGTGATCGCTTTTTCCCGGTTTTCCTCACCTCCCTGTTTCCTGAATGTCTGCAGGGCAACTGCTCCTTCAAGCTTCTCTGCCAGATGAAGCCCCAGATATGCCCAGGCTTTTACATCAGCAACCTCATACATGAGAGATGTGTTCCCGCTTGTATTGATTGCCTCAACAAGTTGAAGCGCCCTTGAGCAATCGTTCCTTAATAATCCGGCAAGTTCCGGAGGCGTAACTTTATTCTCTTCAAAAGTTCCACCCTTTGATAATACTTCGACATAATCTTTGACAGATACATAATCTGGGTCTAAGGGCGGCTGCGAGATCAGTCTGTTTACTGAGATATATTTTGTGCTGTCTCCCTGCAATGCCATGAAACCTTCTCCGTAAAGTGTAAAGTCCCAGCCGCAATCATAAAGAGAGGCAAGACGCAACTGTGTTGATGAAGCAAGTGACAAAGCCTCGGGAAGTGGACGGGCAATTTCCCCATATCGCCTGATGAATTCATCTTCGAAGATTTTGTCTGAAGTAGCAGGATCATAAAGAAGCCGGCCCCATAATTTATAAAACAGCCACTGACGCTCAAATGCATATTTCCAGCTTACAGGTTCAATTGAAGTAAAATAATCAAGTGCCGGAATATATGTCTCCGACCCGACAAAATATCCTCCCACATAGGTCTGACTGTTCTGATCTATATGGTCGCGTATGAACTGAGGAACCCCCCAGCGAAGTGCAAAGAAATCCTCATTACGGGCAGTGTAGGTAATTTTATATCCCTCAGGTTCAGGATTGTAAAATGTGTCGTACATTTTTCCACCATGGACTTTTACGAGTTTGGGCGTTGAATGGGCATGAGACCAGTTATATTTAAGGTCAGCCCATACAGTACCATCGATAAAATCCAGGTTCGCTTCATTTTCTATTGCTTTCCTTGTAAGTTTTTCAAGTTCAACGCTTGTTGCTCCCAGCGATTCAGTGGTGCTTGAAAAAGGTATTCTGTGTACTAGCTTCACTTTGCGGCCAGCCTGGCGCATGCCTTCAATGTAGGTATCTGTCATCCATTTCTCTCTTTCCTGAGGTGTCATTCCAGCCATACCCTCTCCTAGTGTGAAACCTATGCCTGTAAGATCGGGATACTCCTGCAAAACCTGAGTAACACATTCGCGCATGTACCTCTGTACTATTTCCGTTGTATCCCCTGCACAGTAATAATGCGGATAGAAATTTACAGTTGCAACATTGTGAGCCCGGGAAAATTCTTCGCTGACAAAAATATTGAAAGGGAAGATGTACGTGTCTATTGCACGCTCTGCTGCCATATGCAACAATTCATGATGAAAAGATTCCCATTCCTTCATTTCTTCTTCATTGAAGGGACTGGCTTCAGGAAAATTCTTGGGTCTGATCATATAAACAAAAGGATGCAGGTTGAATATTCCCAGAGAATTAAAACGGTTCTCAGCCATCATGTCGAGGAAGGCTTCCCAATACCCAAGGTCACGGACAGTCTCATAATGCTGATCGATAGCAGAACTGGGTCTGTATGAATCCCATGGAGTGTTGTGTTTTATTGCCCTAAGCGGATAATATGGAGTCTCCATCCTGTCTTTGATATTTTGAAGTTTGACCTTATTACGAAGATCTTCTGAAACTGAAAGGGCTCCGTATATCATACCCCTGGAATCGCCTCCTGCAATTACAATGTTCTTCCCTTTTTTTGTAACTGAAAATGATTCAGCAGGAAGATCCCCGGTCTTTACCGATAGTTCTATTTTAGTGCCCGACTTATTGCTTAACTCAGTCACTGAATAGCCTGATTCAGAAAGGGCATCCTTAAGTCTTCCGGATGCATACAAAGCCTGAGGAGAAAATTGATCAAATTCCACATAAACGCTTCTACTGCTTTTCCCCTTATTACAGCTGGTTATCATAAATGCCGTAATCAAGGCAACGAATACTATAAAAAAATTTTTCATCATAATATAATTTTGATTTTAATGGTATGATAGCCTGCCCCGCTCAAGCGGGGGAACCCACATATAACTGATTATTATGATATAGTGTTTGCGTATTCAAATACATATGGGTTTCATATAAATAATAAATTAAAAACTGAGCTTCACATATAATTAATTCCAAAATTTCATACTGTATTAATGATCTCAATTTAGCAATTATTTTAAATGAGCATCACAGGAATCTTCCCGGAATCGCTTTAAAATCAATTTATATAGCTCCATCTTACTCCCCTGAAGAGACTAGAAAAGCTTAATTTAACAAATAAAAAATGCCCTGAACTCCGATGTTATTCAGGGCATGATAAGGATTATATTAATATGCTGAATAAAAGTAATTATTCAGCCCACACATACATGAGATTATTTAACAAGCTCAACAACAGCATATTTTGAAATCTTCCAGAACTGTTCGGGATCTTTTATTTCAATGCTCTCAACAGTTTTTTCATCCTGTCTGATAAGCTCATATGATCCAGTCGGGTGCTCGGTTATAAGTTTTACTTTTTTAGCATTTACCGGGATCATCTTTATCTCAGTAATATCAATTTGAGCAAACAGGGTGTCACTGAAATCTTGAATCAGAGCTTCTTTCCTGCCTATTCCCAGGAAACCTCCTTCCTTTGATAAAATACCCCTGTCGCGAAGATCCTTGAATGTTCCTGAGATTAAATATGCCTTGTTCATCTCAGCAATCTGTGTGTTGATCGTCTCAGTCTGCTGAGCAATTGTCTGATCAAGTCCGATCACTTGAGTATTAAGCTGTTCTATCTGGATATCCCTATTGGCAAGAGCGGTTTTCATTTCATTAATATCAGATTCATATCGCTGTATAGATGCTTCAAGAGTGGCAATTCTATCCTCAAGAGCCTTCATTGTTACCCCTGCTTTTTTCAGCTGGGAGTTCAATGAAGCTATCTTCTGTTTATTAGCTTCCAACAGAGTATTGATATACTTTATATCTTCACGAATCTTGTCTTTTCTACTCTTTGAGATTTCTGAATCTGAAGATTCGACATTTATCATTTTCTCTTTTTCCTTTATCTCTGCAAGGTCCTGTTCTATCTGATCAAATGTAAGCAGCCATTCGTTAATTATAGAATCACGTTCAATAAGCTGAAGTGAAAAAGCTGTCTTCTGATCATCCATAAGAGCAAGCTGCTCATCATGATCCGTCTTATGCAGGTAATAAGCGAACACGGCTAAGGCAATCAAAACAGCCAGCGCAATAAGTGCTGTAGTCCAGGCACCTTTTGATATCCCTTCCATTCTTGCAATCTCAAGTCTCCCGGCTGAAATCTGTTCAGGGTTTGTTTTCAATTCTTTTTTGTCTTTGTTTTCCATTTTGTTTCCTCCTGTTTGAGTTTTAATTTATTTCCTTGGTGGATTTCTTGTTTTATATTTTCAGATGATTTTGTACTCTATAAAATTATCCGCTTTTAACAACTACAAAATAAATGTATTATTGCCTCATGCATAAATTTCAATTAGCAAACCTACAATCTTTTATTAAAAATTAAACCAAATTTCAAACCAGTAAATAATATTTTATTAAAAGCCTGATTTATAATTACATAAAAAAGAATCTTAAAAGCTCTCTATTGTTCAAAATGAGAAAAATTTCTCATTTTGAGAATTTATCTCAGTTATTTTTTTCGTTCTGCAACATCCTGTAAATGGTTGATACGCCGATATCAAGTTTTGCCGCCGTTTTCTTAATATCATTATTGTATTTCTGAAGGGTAGCCTTAATTATCTTAAGTTCGTATTCCTTCAGGGTCAAATCATCATTAATAGTCACGGGGAAAGGGTCAGCGATATCGAGTCTGAGTTCTGCCTCTTCGATATCATCTTTTTCCGAGAGTGCTACTGCAAGCTCAACAACCGACTTCAATTCCCTTACATTACCCGGGAATGAATAACTCATAAGCTTGTTCTGAGCAGCTTCTGTAAGCTTTTTAAGAGGAATATTATTCTCCCTGCAGAACTGTGAAATGAAGTGCCGCGCCAATATCAATATATCATTTTCGCGTTCTCTTAATGGAGGCATCTCAATAGGCAGGCCTAATAACCTGTAGTAGAGATCCTCCCTGAATCTTCCCTTTTTCACCTCTTCCTTCAGGTTTTTATTTGTGGCAACAATAATCCGGCAATCGGTCTTTACAGGTTTATTACTCCCAAGTCTTACAATTTCCTTTTCCTGCAGCACCCTGAGCAGTTTTGACTGCAGGCCGAGCTCCATTTCTCCTATCTCATCAAGGAAAATGGTACCCCCGTCAGCTTCTTCAAAATGCCCGATGCGGCGTGATATTGCACCGGTAAAGGCTCCTTTTTCATGGCCGAACAACTCACTTTCAATAAGTTCTGATGGAATGGCCGAAATATTTACCGGAACGAAGGATCTGTCCTTTCGTGCTGAGTTAAAATGAACAGCCTTTGCCACAAGTTCTTTCCCCGTACCTGTTTCGCCAGAAATAATTACTGTGATATTGGTATTTATTGCTTTCTCAATCAGCTCATAGACCTTCTTTATAGCTCTGCTTTCCCCAAGAATTGTATTGCGGAAACTGTACTTCTGCTGCACCTCCTTCCGGAGAACCTTCAGTTCCCTTTTAAGAATAATCTCCTTGCCGATATTCTGAACAGTTATCAGGAGACGCTCCCGGATATTTTCAGATTTTGTAATATAATCGTAAGCTCCTAATTTAAGCAGAGATACTACGACGCTGATATCATCTTGTTCAGATATAAGGATAACCTGTATATCGGGATTCTCCTGACGGATCCTCTTCAACAGATCAAGCCCGTTAATATCAGGTAATCTGTAATCAAGAGTAACAATATCGGGTGATTCGTGAAGACAGGCAAGAAAATCCTTCCCGTTATCGAAACTCTTAATTTCATAATCAGGATTCAGCGAGAGAGTATGAACAAGCAACTTTTTATACCATTCGCTGTCCTCAACAACAAATATTTTCAACGCATTTTTTGCCATTCAAAATATATGGACCTTTTATTATCTGAATCCGAACCCATAGCAAATTAAAAAATATTCCTATGCAGTTACTAATATTCAGTCAATTTTCTTTATATGATCCCTGATAATTGTGCTTATTGAAGAAAATTCAGTTTCAGCCTTTTCGATAAGCTCCTCTATATCAGTATTATTCCCTGCCTTATGTTCAATTTCTCCCAGTAATGTGCAAAGTACTGTTGCCCCCAGATGACGGCATGGAGGCAATAATTTATGGGAAAGATCCGCCAGGGTCTGCCAGTGACCTGAAAAATATGACTCACGAATCTCATTAAGACCCTTTTCAGTAGTTTCAATAAAGGAAACAAGCATCTGTTTTACAAACTGCCTGTCTCCCCCGGCGATATGATAAAGGTTTGTCAGATCAATCTTTTCGTTAATGGCTAATACCTGAGCTTCCGGTTTAACATCCGTCACTTTGCCTGTTGTTTTCTTGTTGCCAAGTGCAGAAATAATAACTTCTGAAAGTTTTGCCTCTGTAAACGGTTTTGAAAGAAATTGATCCATCCCGCTCTCAGCATATTTACTTCGCATATCTTTCTCTGAAGCTGCAGTTATGCATACAACAGGCATCTGTGTAGAATCTATACCCAATTCATTACGTATGTAATCTGTTACCTTCAACCCATCAATCCCCGGCATTCTGATATCCATGAACAGCAGATCATACTTCTGTGCTTTAACCAAAGCAATTGCCTCCATCCCGTTTGCTGCAAGATGGCAGTCAACACCCCATCGCTCCATAATAGTCTTAAAAAGAAGCCTGTTATATTCTTCATCATCAACAACAAGGATCTTAAGCCCTGGTATCGCTTCCGGCACCTTAAGCCGTGACTCTGTATCCTGTACCAGTAGCTTGTCATCTCCGATACCCAGTGTCATTTTACATGTTATTTTTGTTCCCTGGTTCCTGCTACTCTTGCATTCTATAGATCCATCATGCAGATCCACAAGCTTTTTAACAATCGATAAACCAAGTCCTGTGCCCCCATACCTTCTTGCAGTACTCATCTCTGCCTGTGTAAAATCCTCAAAAATATATTGCAGCTTACTCTCATCTATTCCTATTCCTGTGTCAGAAACCTCAATCACAAGATCTACCTTCCCGGGTTCATTGAAGCTGCATTTTATGCTGTAAAATATTTTGCCATCCTGGGTGAACTTGATGGAATTGCTAACAAGATTAATAAGTATCTGTTTCAGTCGGTAGGGATCTCCGATCAATACTTCCGGACACCCGGGATCCAGGAAATACCTAAGCTCTGTTCTGTTCTTCACTGCATCTCTCTCAAAAAGAACGTAAACATCCTCCAGGATCTTCTTTACAGGGAAGTGTATCTTTTCAAGTGCCACTTTGTCATCCTGCAGCTTGGAAAAATCAAGAATCGCATTTATTATTGTAACAAGATGATCAGACGAAGACTTGATTATCTTAAGGGTATTGAGACTTTTTTCATTCAGCGGCTCATGTAAAAGCTGCTCAGTAAATCCTGATATTGCTGTTACAGGGGTTCTGATCTCATGACTCATATTAGCCATGAACATTTCTTTCATTTTCATAAGCCTTTCTGCCTCATCCCGCGATTTTGAGAGCGCTATCTGGTAAGCATTAGATTTTCTTACATACCTCACTATAATGAATACAACAGCTATTGCAAGGAGAGTTCCGCATATTGTGAACATTGCCAGCCATCTGTAAGTCCTTGCAGCAAGAACATTTGCATTTGAGGCTTTGTTTTCAAGGCTCACCGACACTTCTTTTTCCATTTTAGAAATAAGATCGTAAAACCGGTCTTGTATCTCACTGCTTGTAACAGCCAGTCTTCTCTCTCTTGTCAGGAGTTTTTCCTTTATTTCCTGATCCTGCTGTTCGATCCTGCTTATATTATCAATCAGTTCCTGCTCACTAAGCTCCACCCTTCTTCTATTATCCCTGCCGAATACCCTCCTCAGAATACCCTTCTTCTGTTGCTGGCTATTGGCAGCGACACTGTCTATTAGCTCTGAAAGCTCCTCCAGATTCTCCATCACCTGGCGGTTTGGATTAAGAGACAACATTTGGTTCCAGATCACAATGTTACGCTCAATAAGAGTGCTAATTGTATCAACCTGTTGAAGCATTACTGTATCGTCAAGGCATTCTGACCTGAGACTGTCAATCTTATCATCAATTTCAGCAACTATCGAATAGAATGGTTTCAGCACCCTGGGATCATTTGTCAGTGTAAATAACCTTATGCTGTTTTCAGCTTTTCCAAGCTCCATTGAGATTTCCCGTATGGATAAGAGTCTCTGATCAGGCTTTGTGTCAACATTTATAGAAGACACTACTGAAGAGAGATTAAGATATGACAGATAGCCCGTTGCCGACAACACTAATACTGCCAGGAACATTAAAAACCCTATTTTGAGCTGTAACGGGATTTTACTCATTACCGGATCAAAAGCCTATTGATCCTCAAAGCTATGAAAATTTATTATCAATGAACTGCTCAAGATACAGATAACTTAGTGATGTACATTCGGATATATGATAAAATATTTATTGAACATTTGTATTTCTCGTCAATCCGTGAGTTAACATCAATCAAGAACCTGGTACCAGGATATTATAACATTCATTATCCCAACAATAAAGACAGCGAATGATTTTAGCATAGCAGGCAGAATTGAATAAGAAATTATAATCCAACATTATGTCGATTGCTAATACTATTCAGGATAAAATTATATTTGCCTGATTTATATTGTTCTGTTTCAGTAGCAGATCAATAGAAACAGTAAAATAGTGATTTTGCTTTCTCAAATTGAGAAATAAACCTGCAGGAAATGGCTTGGAATTAGCTAACTTTCACTAAATTAATCGAAAACTTATTAGCAGAATGGCATATTTTTTGAAACCACTGTTATGAAAAACCTGTCAATAATAAAACAAGTATTTAACTAGTTTTATTAAAAAGATATTAAAACACATACAATGGTTATGCGTTCAGGATATTCAGCCCAGTCAGTCAGAAGGATAATGTTTGTAATAATCATTTCCCTTGCAGGCTTATCTTTAAATTTCACTGCATCTGCACAATACTTTGGGAGAAACAAACCGGGATACAAATCATTCGAATACGATATTTTACAGACTCCTAATTTCGAGATATACCATTACCTTAAGAATGATTCATTACTTGATGCTCTTTCGCAATTGTCGGAAAAATGGTACCTGATGCACCAGAAAGTCTTTAAGGATACTTTCAGGATCAAAAACCCTCTCATTTTCTATAATAATCATTCCGACTTTCAGCAAACAAATACAATAAGCAGCATGATCGGCACAGGGACCGGAGGGGTTACTGAATCGTTGAAGAATCGTGTTATAATGCCGGTTGCATCATCGCTTGCGCAGACCGATCACACTCTTGGGCACGAATTGGTTCATGCTTTTCAGTATAATTTATTCCTCAAAGGCGATACATCAGAAAAGCTGTCTTTAAATAACGTACCGTTATGGATGATAGAAGGAATGGCTGAATATCTTTCAATCGGAAGCTATGATCCCAATACGGCAATGTGGATGAGGGATGCTGTTATAAATAATGATGTGCCTACAATAAAAAAAATGACTAGTGACTCCAAATATTTTCCGTACAGATATGGCCACGCTTTCTGGTCGCTTGTTGGTAAAACATGGGGAGATACTGTCATTATACCGCTTCTCAGGAATACTGCAAAATATGGATTTTCCAAGGCAGCAGATAGTGTCATTGGATTTAATGAAAATGCCTTTTCTGGCCTGTGGAAGAGTGCACTTGAAATGCATTTCAGGCAATTCATCAGCGACAAGTCAGATACTCTTTCAGGGAAACTGATCATTTCGGAGAAAAACCCGGTACAACAAATATTTCACCTTCACTGAGCCCTGATGGAAAATATCTTGCATTCTTTTCTGAAAAGAATATCTTCACCCTCGATCTTTTTCTAGCCGATGCTATAACGGGAAAAATAATAAAACGGCTCTCAAGTACTGTCAGAAACAATGAAATTGATGATTTTAATTTCATAGAATCGGCAGGAACCTGGTCGCCTGATTCAAAAAAATTCGCCTTTGTGGTCTTCAGTAAGGGTAAAAATAAACTTGCAATTGTTGATGTAGCTAAAGCCAGGATCATAAAAAAGATCTCCATAAATGGGGTTCCTTCATTTTCAAATCCTGCATGGTCTCCCGACGGCAAAAAAATTGTTGTTGCCGGCCTTGTTGATGGAATAAACGACCTCTACATGTATTACCTTGAATCAGGCAGGGTTGAAAAACTAACAGACGATTTTACATCAAATCTTCACCCTTCATGGTCATCGGATGGTAATTACATAGTGTTTTCACAGGAAAAGATAAATAAAGGGCTAAGCCGGAGAAAATACAGTTTCAATCTTACATTACTCGATCTTAGAAACAAAGAGACAAAAGAACTTGATGTATTCCCCCTGTCGTATAACCTGAACCCATTCTTCTCAGCTGACGACAGGAGCATATATTTCCTTTCTGATGCCGATGGATTCAGGAATCTTTACAAATACGATCTCACAACAGAAAAGGTTTACAGGTTAACTGAGTATATAACAGGTATCAGCGGTATAACTGCCTATTCCCCTGCTATAAGCGTGTCAGGCGATGAAGATCTTATTGCCTATACATATTATATTAAAAGTAATTACCAGATATACATTGCCGGGGCCGATCAGTTTGTTGCCAGAGAGATAGACCGGCATTTCATAGATTACGACCCTGGTACTCTGCCTCCTCTTAAAAACATCTCTTTTAACATAGTAGATACAACTCTTCAACAAAGACATAAAATAGTACGTCTGCCAAAAGATTCTGTCAAAATAATACCTTTCAGATCAAAATTCAAGCTTGACTATATCTCAAATAATGCAAATATCGGTATATCAACCGGCCTTTACGGCAATAACCAGGGAGGAAGCATTAATATGATATTCAGCGATATGGTTGGCAACAACCAGCTATTTTCTGCATTATCACTGAACGGGCAGATATATGATTTCAGCGGACAGGTTTCCTACCTTAACCAGAAAGGCAAGATCAAATGGGGAGCTGCAATCGGACATATTCCATATCTCTACGGGAACATGATGCTCTCCGGGGATACAATAAGCGTAAGAGATCCTGACAATCCTGATAAGTATATAGATCTTCCTGTTAATAATCTTATTATTGATTATTTCAGGCTTTTTGAAGATAATATCTCCATTTTTGCTTCTTATCCTTTTTCCCAGACTAAAAGATTTGAAGCGGGCATTTCAGCATCGTGGTATTATTACCGTATCGACAGGCTCAATAACTACTACACTCTCGATAGATATATAGGCCATTCCAAAGAAAAACTCCCGGCACCTTCCGGCAGTAATTACCAGCAAATATCTCTGGCCTATGTCGAAGACAATTCTTATTTCGGTCTTACTTCACCGATGCGCGGACACAGGACAAGGTTACAGGCTGATAAGTATTTTGGTTCAGCCAATGTATTAACCGCTCTTCTCGATTACAGACAATATTTCTATATGAAACCTGTAAGTCTGGCCTTCCGTTTCTATAACTATGGCATGTACGGAAAAGATTCTGAAAGAGGCATATTACCTGACCTTTATATTGGATATCCCTGGCTAATAAGAGGTTATAATAAAATTACAAGACCTGAAAGCTATGATCTTACAAGTAATATATTCGATATATCCTGGCTAAGCGGATCAAGGATAATTGTAGCCAATGCAGAATTAAGGGTGCCGCTTACCGGACCTGAAAGATACGCCCTTATAAAATCAAAATTGCTCCTGACCGAAGCCAGCCTTTTCTTTGATTCAGGACTAGCCTGGAATAAAGACAGTAAGATAATACTCGACTTTAATCCTGTATCGATAATGAATTACGAGGAAAGATGTCCTGTATTCAGCACCGGTGTGTCTTTAAGAATCAATCTGCTAGGATATCTCATAATAGAACCTTACTATGCCTTCCCTTTGCAGAATGGAGGTTTTAAAAATGGATCCTTCGGGCTAAATTTCACGCCGGGCTGGTAGGATCATTTAAAGGTGTAAAATTTTAAAATATTCTTTGCCTGCTTCCGGATCTGGACTTATTGTTAAACCTGAGTTATAACGGCAGGATAGACAAGAAAACCCGAAATACTATTTGCTTTTTCATTGTTTTCTGTTTTTATTGATTAATATAAATTCAATAGCTAAATTATAGCTGTCAAAATGAATATTTGAAGAATTCTTAGAAACAACAGAATAATTTAGCTTAGTACGTTATCTGTTTATAAGTCTCAACAATGATTTTTAATTATTTTTGTTTGGCAACTAACTGATTTAAAATTATAGTGTGGAACACCTACCAGGCTTGAAAAAAGATTTATAATTATTAACTTAAAATATAACAACATGAATTACAGAAAATTAGGAAAAACCGGCTTTGAAATTTCTGAAATCTCCCTCGGCACCTGGCAGGTCGGAGGTAAATGGGGTTCAGTATTCAATGACGACAATGCTGAAAAGATCCTGAATTCCGCCATTGATCGGGGCATTAATTTCATTGACACGGCCGATGTTTATAGTGACGGCTTAAGCGAAACCGCTGTCGGAAGAGTTGTTCGTTCCAGATCAGAACGGATATATGTGGCAACTAAATGCGGCCGTCAGATAAGTCCCCATGTTAACGAAGGCTACAAACCCGAAGTACTTGTAAAATACGTTGAGGATAGCCTTAAAAGGACTGGCTTGAAGACTCTTGACCTTATCCAGCTTCACTGCCCTCCTACTGAAGTTTACTACCGCCCGGAGATCTTCGCGACATTCGAAAAACTAAAAGAGCAGGGCAAAATACTTAACCTGGGAGTTAGTGTTGAAAAAGTTGAAGAAGCCCTTAAAGCAATAGAATACCCCAATGTAACAACAGTCCAGATAATTTTTAACCTTTTCCGTCAGAGGCCTGCTGAACTCTTCTTCAGGGAAGCTGCTAAAAAGAATATCGGAATCATTGTAAGAGTACCCCTTGCAAGCGGATTGCTTACCGGATTATTCACTGCTTCAACTAAATTCGGGAAGGATGATCACCGTAACTTTAACCGGGAAGGAAAAGCTTTCGATAAGGGAGAAACATTCTCCGGGATCAATTATGAGTTGGGCCTTAAAGCTGTTCAGGAATTAAAATCACTCTTCCCCGACCTAAGTAATCTTGCTCCGGTCGCACTCAAGTGGATCCTTCAGCATAAGGAAATAAGCTGTGTCATTCCAGGCGCATCAAAGCCTGAACATATAATAACGAATCTGTCGGCTTATAATCTCCCGGAGCTGAGTGAAAAGCAGATCTCTGATATGAATGAAATCTATACAAGACTCCTGAAACCGGAAGTTCATCAACGCTGGTAGTCTCAATTTAAATATCAGGTATCTGAATGTTCTTAAGAATTTTGCTTTCCCTCAATCTTGCATTCTTCGCAGTTGATTTGACATCCTGTCAGGATAAGAGAGACAAAAAAGAAATCGCAAAAGATGAAATGAGGCAAAAATCGCTTATGTTTTCCGGATATGAGTGGATAGCTGAAGGCTCGGATGAAAACAAAATAAGTCCGGGCCGGAATTATTTTTCATGTTCCGACGATAATGTATGGGTTGATGAAAACGGTTACCTGCATCTGCGAATCACAAAAAGAGAAGGCAAATGGTATTGTGCTAAAGTAACCCTGAAAGAATCATATTCCTATAACAAATATATATTCACTGTTGCTTCAAGAGTTGACAGGCTCGATAGGAATGTAGTAGGGGGCTTATTCACATATCTTGACGATACAAATGAGATTGATATTGAATTCGCAAAATGGGGGGTCAAAAATAATCATGACGGCCAGTTCATTATACAACCAGCTCATAATGAAGGCAATTCCCACCATTTTAAACTTAAGCTTAGGAGAACATATTCAACTCATGTTATTGACTGGAAGCAGGATAAAATTGTCTTTTTAAGTTACAGAGGCCCTTACCAGGAGAATCCTCCAAAAAGAAAAATAATAAGTGAATGGAGCTATACAGGTCAGGATATCCCCATCGATGATGAAGAAAAAGTGATGATAAATCTCTGGTTATACAACGGGGTTCCTCCGTCTGATAACAAGGAAGCAGAAATGATAATAAGTTTTTTTAAGATCCTTTGAACATCTGCCGGATCAAGGCTGTTTATCTTCAGATCCCCAGCAAATCCATTATTCCGTTTATGAATGTGAGAGGATGCGCCGGGTTCCCTGGAACATAAAGATCAATGTGATGCTTCTCCAGAAAACTTCTGTCAATAGCCGGGCTCCCTTCAAAGATACCGGAGCTTATAGCATCCGTTCCGGCAAGTACTATGATCTTTGGTTCAGGTATGGCATCGTATGTTATCTCAAGAGCCCTTGACATATTTACCGATATTGGTCCGGTAATAACAATCCCGTCAGCATGGCGGGGACTGGCAACAAATTCAACCCCGTAACGGCCAAGATCAAAATTCACATTACATGATGCAGACAGCTCCATTTCACATGAATTATCCCCCCCGGCAGATACCTGGCGCAGCTTCAATGCTCCTTTGAAAAGATCTCTGATCTCTTTTCTGATCTTCATTTCATTGATCACCAGCGAACTCTTATCTCCGGGTTTTATTATCAGATCGTTACGGTCATTGCATGCCATGCGGTAGTCATTTGTAAACTCTATGCTTTCAGGCAAGAGGAAGGCGCACTCTTTGCAGAAAACACACCTGCCAAGGTCTATAGAACCAGTTCTGCTGTCGATCGCCCTTACCGGACAAACTGCCGCTGCAGCATTGATCTCTTCTTCCGATATCTTTTCGGATATCAGCGGACGACCTCTGAACAATGGTGAAATGCTCTGCTTTCGCAGATCTTCAATATATTGTTTCCCGTGATGTTTGAGTATTTTTAGTTCTTTGAACATATTAATATTCTGTAAATTAATAAATTAAAGATCATGGCCGCAATAGCTCAGATTAAAACTCTTATTACAAACAGGAAAATCTGAAATTTCCTGGTTCCTGACTGCCAGCGCCAGTGCCATCCAGTTATGAAACGAAGGATCCTTAATTTTATAATGGCAGATTTTGCCATCCTTATCAGTTACAGCTGAGTGACATATCTCTCCTCTCCAGCCCTCAACTATAGAAACAGAGAAATTTTCTGGTTTTAATTTGTAGCTATAAACGGGTTTTTCAATTTTCCCCTTCTCAAGCGACCATGTCTTAAGAAGATCCCTGATTATCTTCAGCGACTCATGCACTTCAAGGTTTCTGATCATACCACGGGCTAACACATCACCACTGTCAAGTATTACAGGTTCTATATTGTATTTTTTGAAGTACTGAAAAGGGTGAGACTTGCGAGTATCTCTCATAATACCGCATGTTCTTGCAGAAGGACCTACAGCCCCAATTATGTGAGCCTGTTTTTTCGTCACGACTCCTATCTCATCGAAACGCGTAAGAACGCCGGGAGTTAAATAAATACAATCCGTTACCTCGCCAAATCTCTTTGATATTGCCGTCGTCAGATCAACTATTGCATCTGATATTTCACTATTTAAAGGATAGTTGCTTCCCCCCGGACGTATCAGCCCCTTACCGAAACGGTTACCACACCAAAGCTGAGTTGTATTAATTACCATCGTCCTAAGAGCTTCACATACAACCTGCCCCAACTGATATGCAATATCTCCACATAATGCCGCTGTGTCACCAATATGAACAGCTATCCTCTCCAGTTCAAGTGCAATGCATCGTTCTATCTGAAGCCCTTCGCTGACCTCCATCCCACTTAATGATTCAATAAGTTGTGAATGGGCAAGAGAATGACCTATCGAGGTATCTCCTGCGATAGATTCCGATAAAATGCAACTCTGCAGGGCATCCTGCTTTGAAATGAATAATTCTTCAAGCCCCCGATGCTGGTAACCAAGCTGTATTTCAAGATGATGAACCTTTTCCCCATTACAGATAAATCTGAAATGTCCGGGTTCAATCACTCCTGCATGCACCGGGCCAACCCCCACTTCATGCAACTCTTCGCTGTGAATAAAATAAAATGGATAATTATCAATTGTCTTTAAAGTATCAGCACGATTATGAGCAAATCTTACAGGTTTAAGCCATGGATGACCCCGGAACATGATTCCTGAATTCTCATGGATCTCCCGTTCAAAAATATGCACCTGAGGGCTTTCCACAGCTGCAGAATCAAGCGATGATATGTCTTTGCCAATTATGGCCGAAAATATCTGAATACTATTATCTGAATCATCGGCGAAACAACATATAAGCCTTAAGTTATTATCATCTGTCTTCACACCATAATATGATACGCAGTGTTTATTCTCATCCTGCAGGCATGATATAATCCTTTCGCGAAAAGCTTCATAAGAAAGTACGGGTACATTCTTAAGGGCTTCCGAAGGGGCGTTGTTCTTTAATGCTATGTATTGCCGTTCAATATTCATAATCATTATGGGAGAAATATTGCAATGCTCTGGTTTATAAGATCTGCAATGAACCAGGGCTGATAAAAACAGAAAACAACGACAAGACCAAGAAGGAAGAACTGGCTCACAGTCTCAACCGGGTTTACATAGGAAGGGGGACCGGGGTCAAAATCCCTTCTCGGATTTGAATACACAATATGCATTATCCTTATGCTCATGGCATAAAGGATAAAACTAAGCAGCAATATAACAATTACAAGTGCTATCCACTGATTGTTGTTTACCATAGCCCTGAATATCATCAATTCACTAATAAAAAGGCCAGAGGGGGGAATTGCCATTATTGTAATAAGTCCTGCTATCAATACAAGAGCTCCAGCCGGGTATAATGCCATATATTTGCCGCAATTATCAAGACGAAACGTGTTCAATATCCTCGAAAGCTGACCCATCTGATAAAAAAGACTCGACTTGGCAAGTGAATGCAATATTATTATCAGAAATGCAGCATAATAACCTGTACCTCCAATTCCGAGGGCTATTGCTACAAGTCCCATATTTTCAAGACTTGAATATGCAAGCATCCGTTTAAGATGCTTCGCCTTAAGCATATAACCGGCTGCTATCAGCAATGAAAGTACTCCGGATAATATCAGGACATGATTCATGAAACCGAGGATTTCAGATGATGCAAACAGTGAATACACCCTGAATATAGACAGAAATCCAACATTCATAAGAGTGGTAGAGATCAATGCACTTACAGGAGGAGGAGCAACTGAATGAGCATCAATTGTAACTGTATGCATCGGGAAAAGCCCCATTTTGGTGCTAAACCCTACAAATACGAAAAGAAAGGCTATCTTAAGATAAAGAGGATTTACCTGTTTTATCAGTCCGACAAGTGTATCAAAGGATAAATTGGCGGCATCATCCCTGCCATAGACAAATCCCAGGAACAGGATCCCCAGATAAGCAAGGGCAATACCCGTAGAACAAATGAACACATATTTCCATGTAGCTTCAAGAGCAGCATCGTTACGGTCGTGATAAATAAGAGCTGCAACAGAAAGCGTTGTTGCTTCAACAAATATCCAGAGAATTGTCATCCCGTTTGCCAGGTAGGCTCCCGACATACAGGTCATAAGCATTATGAGAGCCGCATGATATATGCTGTGTTTTTTAGGGTCATCATCGACCGTATAGATGAATCCATGATAAATGGTTGGAATACTGAGCAAAGCAAGTATTGACAGTAACAATACCCCGGCACTGTCAAATGTAAAATAACTAAACTCAGTTCTGTTTAAATTCTGCCAGCTATAGAATGTGAATCCGATAAGGAATACTGCAAACAGGAGAGACAGGATCTTTGTCAGGACCCTCCTCTTTAAAAGGATTATCAATAAACTCATTATGACCGCTGTCGTGAAAAACAATAATACAACCATCTGTTAATCTTTTAACATTGTTAATTCATTTGTGCGGGGCTTGAGCCGTAATCCAAAAAATACGAGAATGAGGACTCCCACAAAAATATCGAGTAGTATTCCTATGTTTATCAGCATAGGCATCCTGTTTCCAACAGCCATAGAGAACAGAAAAACAGCATTTTCAATTACAAGAAAGCCAATAAGATGAGATATTATAAGTCTGTGCGTTACAATCAGAAGTAATCCGGTGAATAAAGTAAAAAGCGCTACAGCCATAAATATTGAATTTATATACTGATTATGCATTAGTTGTGTCAGTATTACACTGAACAGCAATGCAGATATAGACAGAATAAGAAGATAAAATCCCGGCATCGCATCTCTGTGTACTTTAGTGACTCCCGAGCGTTTAATTATCCTTGTCAGAAGATAGGGAACGAGTATAGTTTTTATAAACAAAGTTTCAGCAGCAATGAATAGCATATTGGCAGTGTTGATCTCCTTTAACTCAAAAATTGCTATCCCAAACAATAATAATCCCTGCAAACTAATCAGCCTTATGTAGTTAGTCAATCTCTCAACTGAAGCAAAATATATCAGCGTAACGGCAAACAGTATTATCAGATAATCAACCATCGGTATTTTTTATATCAGTCTGCTTGTCATTGTAAGTATCAGTACAAAAGCGAGCCATGCAATCGCCAAAATCGTCAGAATAAATTTCGGATTTTTATCCATTTTATTCCGTGCTCTGAAAGACTCCACCAATCCTATAATGACGGCATACACAATCTGAACAAGAAAGAACAACACAACATGAAGGAATGTACTCATTCCCGTAGTTGCGAAAATATTATAAAGTAATGTTCCGAAAATTGCAAACTTCAGATATGATCCGATATGTATCAGGGCTTTATCAAATCCGCTGTTGTCAAGAATCATAACTTCGTGTATCATAGTGAGTTCAAGATGAGTCTTCGGATCATCGACAGGTATCCTGCTGTTTTCTATGACTGCGATCTGAACAAAAATATAGACAGCCAGAATACTAAATAACAACACATAATAATCACCAGCAATATTAAAATGACTGAAAATACCAGAAAATGAAGTATATCCGGTGAACATCGCAAAAGTAGCCAGCAATATAAAGAAGGCTGGTTCAATCAACATTGAAAATAATGCTTCCCGATTAGCCCCCATCCCTTGAAAACTGCTTCCGGTATCAAGTGCTCCAATAATTGAAAAGAATTTACCTAGTGCCAGTAAGAATGAGAAGAAAATAAAATCTCCATCGAAAGAAATCACCGGCTTCTGATTGGCAAACGGCAGAACAAGCATTGAACATAAGATTGCCGATAATGAGATTGCCGGAGCAATCCGGAAAACAATCCCTGTCGTATCACCGAAAACACTGCCCTTCCCGAGAAGAATGGCAATCTCCTTCATGGGCTGCATTAATCGCGGCCCTTTACGTCCCGATGCAAGACTCCTGACCCTGAGTATTATACCCGGGAAAACAAGTGCCGTGACAATCATAAGGATTATAGCCATCATCTTAGATAAGATTGAAGAAAGTAAGTAATAAGACAAACAGTATAAATACAAAAGCGTATAATATATAATGCCTGATCTCGCCAGTCTGCATAACAGCAATTTTTTTAAGCATTCCCGATATCCTTCCAACTGGCACGTCAATCAGTTTTGTCCTGAACATATCCTCGCTAAATGATCTGAAGTCTCTCTCCCCGGGAAAGATCTCCTCTTCTTCCATTTCTTCCATTATTTTTTGAGTCCCCAGAAGCGGTTTTGCCAGATAATTATAATTATACGAATATGAAGCAGCAGTATATTGCTGTTTCGGAGAACTCACCGTGTAAGCACAGCCCCATACCGGACCGGTGGTAACAAGCCTCCTCTTAAGATGAAAACTCCTGTAGACAAGCAGCAGGATTACAATACCAATGAAAATCCCGCTCAATATGCTTATTTTAGAAAGGTTCATTATTGAGCTTTCTACAGTCGGAATCGTATCTGTAATATAGAATCCGGCAGTAACCATTTCAAAAACCGGTTTGACGAATAAGGGCGAAGCCAATCCGATTAGCAAGATAAAAAGAACAGTTACAGTCTGTGGCAGGATCATCATCTTGCATGCTTCATTTGGAGCGATTGCTTCTTCAGAACGGGGCTGGCCAAGGAAGGTTATTCCGAATGCTTTCGTAAAACAAAATATAGCAAGACCTCCCGCAAGAACAAGACTTGTTATTGCACATAACAAAACGACAGAGTGATTCAGATCTGCTAATGGGAGACTTTTAAACATCCCTATCACGATCAGGTATTCAGATATAAAACCATTAAATGGAGGAAGTCCGCATAGTGCAAGCGAACCAATAAAAAACAAAGCCGCTGTCCAGGGCATTTTCTTCATCAGCCCACCAAGTTTTTCCATATTCCGGGTATGAGTAGCCTGATATACGGATCCTGTATTGAAGAACAATAAGGATTTGAAGAGTGAATGGTTAAGAACATGAAGAAGGCCGCCGCTCAATCCCAGAATACTCAGAGTATGATTTCCCTTTGCAATACCGATAATTCCAAGCCCCAGTCCCATCCCTATAATACCAATATTCTCAATGCTGGAAAAAGCAAGCAATTGTTTTAAATCATGCTGCATTATAGCCATCATCACTCCAAACAAAGCAGAGATAAGGGAAATACCAAGGATAATTAAGCCGATAACGAGAAAATCACTTTGCAATGAGATCAATACCCTTACTATCCCGTAAATCCCCATTTTGATCATTACCCCTGACATTACACCCGACACATGTGACGGGGCTGCAGGATGGGCACGGGGCAACCAGGTATGCATCGGAACAAAACCCGCTTTGATACCAAAACCTATGAAGAACAATAAGAAAAGAATGATGTTTGAATGTTGTGAAAAATACACAGGCAGAGAATCAAAATCCATTTTACCGCTTCCTTTTTCAAGGATCAGGAATGCCACAAGAATAAAAAACATACCCACATGCATCTGAATCAGATAACTTATTCCTGTTTTCAATACTTTCCTGTCTTCGGCATCAAAGATCACAAGAAGGAATGATGATATTGCCATCATTTCCCAGGCAATCAGGAAAGCAGTGCCTTCCCGAATCATTACAACAAGGATCATTGAAAGATATAACCAGATGTAAGAAAAATAATGAATTGAAAAATGCAAAGGGGTTTTAGTCTTATAGTATGGTTTGAGATATCCTTTTGCATACAAAAATCCAACAGGAATTGTTATATTAATCACAAGGATAAAAAAAGCAGATATCTTATCTATTACAAGCCGGAGAGAATCATTTATAAAAGGTAAATCAATCGTAATTTCAATTGTGTCTTTGTTTAATAAAACCGGCAGGCTCCACAAACAAGTGATAATAATTCCGGCACCAAGGATGAACAGAGACAAGAAATATTTAAGAGAGTTTCTTACAAAAAAAACAAGAAAAGAAACAAGCGTCAATAAAATAAAAATACCCGCAATATTCATCAGATTTTAAAAGTATTCTACAAATTTGGAGTGCAAAAATAGAAAATTATATTTCTTTCCCGAAATAAATAAAATAAAATCCGGGAACCGTTGAAAAGCTCCCGGATCAGGGTTTTATTATTTAACCTCAGAAGGGTTATGATATATCAGAACGATATCAGCTTTTAAGAAGCTGCATTATCTCTTCCAGCTTAGGTGAGAGAATGATTTCAGTCCGGCGGTTCCTGGCTCTTCCAGCTTCTGTCTTATTATTATCTTTTGGGAAAAATTCACCCCTTCCAGAAGCGGTAAGACGGGTAGGTGCTATGCTATATTCAGTGCTTAATATCCTTATTATTGATGTAGCCCTTGCAACACTTAAATCCCAGTTATCCTTATACACAGAGGTTTTTATCGGCACGTTATCAGTATGGCCTTCTATAAGAATATCTATATCCTGATTCTTATCAAGTACATCTGCCAACACTTTCAGAGCATCTTTACCTTTGGCTTCGACTGTCGCACTGCCTGATTTGAAAAGAAGCTTATCAGACATTGAAACATAGACCTTGCCATTTCTGACCTCAACAGACAATTCATCTGAATTGAAGCCGAGAAGGGCATTTCTTAGAATGGAATTAAGCCTTTCAGTTATTGAATCCTGTCGTGCAATCGTTCTGCTCATTTCCGCAAGGGCTCTCTCTCTTTCAGCAAGAAGCCTTTCCTTGACATTAAGTTCGTCCGATTTATCACTCAAAGCTTTATTCAGTCTGTCAGTCTGAGAAAGGCTCTCATTTATAAGATTATCATAATTAAGCTGAAGATTATTAAGCCTTGATATAAGGTTTTCCTTTTCACCACTAAGTTCGGTAATCTTGTTGTTTGCATCATCAAGATCTGCTTTCAGTTCAGCGTTTTCCTTCTCCTCAACTGCCAGGTCCTGGCATAACCTGTCACGTTCCCTTACTACAAGCCTGAGGTTCTTGCTCCAATAAATCGGAGTCTTATCAGGTCTGGTTTCGCCACACCTGTAAACCGGTGCGCAGGAACTCAGTATCATGATCACTGCAATTACAAATCCAAATAAATTTTTTCTCTTCATTTTATATTAAGTTTTATACTTCAAATTTATAAAACCAGATCGAAGATGAAATTAAAATGAGATTAAAAATTAATAAAACGATATCGATTGTAAATTAATGCCTATATTTACTTTCCAAAAAAATAATATTAACCTGATAATCTTAAATCATGAAGTTTATATCATTTACAAGAGTCGCAGGGGCCCTTATAATCTCTGCAATGTTTACCACATCCCTTACCGCTCAAACAACAAGAAGTGATGTGATTAAGGCCTATAATGAAGGAGCAAAAGCTGCTCAGACCGATCTTAAAGCAGCAATAGAATCATTTGAAAAAGCAATAACCCTTTCGGATGAAGTTGGTGAAACAGCCGATGATCTCAAACAAAAAGCAATACAAATATTACCAGGATTGTATGTCAAGTCAGCAAATAATACCCTGACTGAAAAAAAACCGGCCTCTGAAGTAATACGTGCTGCAAGAAGAGCTGCAGATGTCTCAGAAAAATACGGGAATGCTGCAAATAAGGAGAATGCCGAAAGAATAATGCTTCAGGCTTATAGTTCCATGGCAACAGACTTCTTCAGCCAGAATGATTATGAAAATGCCCTTCTTGCATTTGACAGTGCACTGATTGTAAATCCCGAATATGCTGCTGCAATCTATAACAAGGCTCTTATCTATATCAGGCAGAATAATTCCGATGAGGTTGAAAAAACAATAGACCAGTATCTCGAAAAACTCGGCAGCACAAACGAAGAATTATCTAAACAGGCAAAAACAACGGCTCTTGAATATTTCCGTGCATCCGGCTCAAAAGCAAACCAAGCTGAGAATCTTGACGAAGCTCTTGATATGCTTAATAAAGCAGCAAAATACGGCGATGATAAAGACCTTTTCTACTATTTTGCCGATGTCTATAACAAGAAAAAGGACTTTGATAATGGACTGGAATTCTCGAAGAAAGGACTAGATCTGGAGACTGGCGATGCTGAAGCAAAAGCAAAATTCTATTATCAGCTTGCTGTTGCCCAGGCAGGAAAAGGTCAGACCTCAGAAGCCTGTGGCTCATTTAAAAATGCGCTTTACGGAGTTTTTGAAGAAGCATCAAAGGCTCAGAGAATAAACCTTAAATGCCAGTAGGGATCTCAAATGTTATGAAATAAGACAGCATCATCAGTATGCGGTTGCAGGGGGAATTTCCCGATGAAATATAATACAGTTTAAAAGTGCATAAAGTGATTTAAAATCCTTATGCCCCGGGTTTATTCATTATCTCCTGTACCATTCTTGTCACCGAACGGAAATCAACTTTTCCGGTTCCCATAACCGGCAGTTCATTTATTGTTAGGAACTGTCTTGGCAGAGCAATAACTGGCAGTTCTGTCATCATTTTTCTTAATATCTCGGTTTTATTGATTTCTGCGGAGACAGCAGCAATAATAAGCGATCCCTTTTTCTCATCCATGATCTCAACCACACAGCATAATACTTCCGGCGGAAGATATTTTTCAAGAGTGTTTTCAACTTTTACGAGTGAAACCATTTCCCCGCCAACCTTTGTGAATCTTTTAAAACGACCTGCATGCCACAGATATCCATCCTTGTCCAGGTAACCCATGTCACCAGTGTTGTACCAGCCATCCTTAAGAACTTCCGCAGTTTGCTCCGGATCGTCATAATACCCTTTCATAACTGATGGCCCTTTAACAAGGATTTTTCCGATCTCCCCTACACTGCAATCCTGTCCGGTCTCAAAATTCTCAATCCTCACCTGGATATTCGGGAGAACTTTCCCAGTACTTCCTGGTCTGTTGAATTCAAGTGAGTTTACCGAAATAACAGGAGAGGTTTCAGTTGTTCCATAACCTTCGAGCAAAACAACACCATGTTTATTCCTGAATCCTTCCCTTAATGCATCAGGACATTTATCTGCGCCTGTGATCATGAATCTCAAAGATTTGAAATCTCCGGGGTCTGATTTTTGCAGGTAACCCCAGAAAAAACTTGGTGTACCAACCATGATAGTGGGCTTCTCTTCCCTGGCAATCCTGCTGACAGTCTGAAAATCAAGAGGATTGGCATAAGTTACATTCGTCATCCCGTGATAGAACGGGACCCAGAGATTAACAGTCAGTCCGAAAACATGGAAAAAAACAAGGTTAGATATAAGCTTATCCTCAGATGAAACTCCAAGATAATCACTGAATCCTTCAATGTTTGAGATAACATTCTTGTGAGATAGGGGTACAGCTTTAGGATCTTTTTCGCTACCACTTGTGAAAAGCATCGCTGCTGTATCATTTTCATTTCCACTATGGAGTAATGACAGAAGAATGCTGACCGGAAGCAATGATTTAAGTATGGCTTTCAGCTTATCGCCTGTTGTTACACCCGCCATAAGGTCCTCAATCATTACCATACCATCCATTACCGGGCAGCCAATCTTGTCAAGCAAGGCTTTCGAAGCTATGATGGTTCTGAATTTGCATTTCTTCTGAGCATACCTTGCATTATTCTCAGCTCCTGTGGAATAATTGATCATAACGGGCACCCTCCCACTCATCAACATAGCTACAGAAGACAGTGCGCAGCCAGCTGATGTAGGAATCATTATTCCAATGAATCCTTTGTCGTATTTCCTGAATTTGGAACAAAGTATAAGAGCTCCGATAAGTGCTTTTGAATATGTGATACTCTTACCTGTTGTTTTGTCAATGATTGCAAGTTTTTTTGCATGTCTCCTGGCTATGCGCACAAATTGCTGATGAAGTAGCATAATGTTCGGGATTCGTTAAAACCGGATTTATAAGTGGATATTACTTATAGTCCTGGTCATTGTGTTAATTAAATTATTAGTTTTTTGGCGGTCGAAAAATAGTAAATAAATTAATCAATTATATATTATTGTATGCTAATTAATTAACTTATATGCATTAATTATATATTTAAGTGGATGGAAATTGTATTCGAATTTTGATAATAATTACCTGAACATCTATTAGCTTGCCCTTTCTTTATGTTTCACTGAATTTGGCAAAGTTCTGCATGACATTACTTAAATACGTTTTTGAAAGCGGGATATCAATTATATCAGGATGGTCAAGTTCAAGTTTCAATCCGTCCTTTTCCTTCCTGATGACTTTAACCTTATCGAAATTAACCATGTATGATCTGTGACAACGGATAATGTTCGTTCCTGCAAAGGTCTCTTCAAGTTTCTTCATTGTTGCCCGTAAAAGATATTTTGAAACCTTCCCCTTGTTGAGATAACAGATCGTTATATAGTTTTCAGAAGCTTCGAGATAAAGTAAGCTGTCACTTTTAACAGAGAATTTAAGAACTGCCCTGTCGTCATAAAAGGGTATCATGTCGGATGTGCTGCCACTTTCTCCAAGGATCCTTATCTGTTCCTTCTTATCACGCCACGAAAGGTAAAGCCAGGAAACCGAGTATGGCAAAAGCAATACAAGAGCGGTGGTCTGTGCAGTGACCTTTATCAGATAAATGAATTCCCTGTTGTCATGAAGAACAAACTTCTCGATAAGAGCATATGCAAGGGCCATTGCAAAGATCTCTGCTGCAATCCATATAAAAAACATGAACATTGTTATTGTTCTCTTTTTGCTGACGAAGTACATCAATACCCTGCTGATCACTACAACAAAAACGCCTAAAAGTATTACAAGGCTCGAAAACGCAAAGAATTCAAATTTTGTCAGATCAAACCATTGATCGGAACCAAAGGGAGAATAAATATTTATAAAAACAAGCGCAAAGAAAGCCGTGAAAAGAATCAGGTTTACAATATTTTTCTTTTCAATCAGATAATGCGGAATCGGTTTCTGATTATCAATCATCGCTTCTTCTCCTTTAACAAATACAAAAATACTCTTTTTATTTCTAAGGGTAAACTTCCTGCCATAATGCTTAAAACATACCCGGAATTCATCCCACATTGCCCGATTTTGTCCCGGGACTTGTCTTTTTGTCACATACTCCGGGTTTCCGGCACAACATTTTGCAGAACAAATTTCAACATTATTCCTTTGAACAGTTTGTTAATTCATTTTTCTGAAACATGGTTTATTCTATAAAACATACAGAACTTTCTTCTGTCTTTGATTCCGGATCTGTGCTAATACCATTACCCGATTCAGAAATAAAGATTTTCAATACCAACTTTGTTTCAGAACCTTCCTCCAAAGATTTGTTCACAGAAAACGATTTGTCAATTACAGAGAACTTTGAGTTTTCGTATCCTGTATTTATGCCTGCAGAGATAAGCGACAAAGTGATCCTCCTTCTTCACGGACTTAACGAAAGGAGCTGGAATAAATACCTCACCTGGGCTTATTACCTTGCTATGTCAACAGGAAGTTATGTTGTGTTATTCCCCATATCTTTTCACATAAACAGGGCTCCAGTATCATGGAAAGATCCGCGGTCGTTACAGAAGTACTACCGGGAACAGAATGTCACAAGAGGAAAGATAAGAAGTTCGACTTTTGCGAATATTGCACTAAGCTGCAGGCTCTCAGAGGACCCCGGCAGATTTGTAAAATCGGGTTACCAGACTGCAAACGATATCAAAGTGCTTATAAATCAAATAAAAACCGGGCAACACCCTGTTATCCCTGCAGTAAATACAATTAACATATTTTCATATTCAATAGGCGCCTTCCTTTCTCAGATAATGATAATGTCTGATAATGAAGGCATTTTTAATGATTCAAAACTGTTCTTGTTTTGCGGGGGATCAGTTTTCAACAACATGCAAGGAGAATCACGCCATATTATGGACAAACTGGCCTACGATAAACTATATGACTACTACGAAAACCTGTTTGAAAATGATATCAGAAAGAGCAACCCGCTGTTGAAAAAGATAGCTTCCAGCAACCTGGGATTGGCATTCCGCTCAATGATCAGTCTTAACCGTTTCAAAGATGTCAGAGAAAAAACTTTGAAAAAACTGAAGGACAGGATTTATGCTATTGCCCTTGCCAGAGACAAAGTTATTCCGCCAACTGGTATAATTGAAACACTTGGTTATGGCATTCGTCTGGAAGTAATTGATTTCCCGTTTAACTATACACACGAAAATCCCTTTCCCCAATTGCAGGAAAATGATATTCATAAAGTTGACAAAAGCTTTAACAGTCTTATGTATAAGGCTGCAAGATTTCTGGAATAAGCAACTTATGGGTGGATCAGAATATTATTTATCAGCTTTTAATAAAAAATCTTATCTGAGTGTGTAATTGTATTGACAATCCGGAAATTATAGATTGTCAATAAAAACAGAATTAAGCAATAAATTATTTCGTAATATAATCCGATCTGCAAAAAAACAAGAGTGAAAATGCCTGCTCTCGCTCACACTCTCACTCTTTTTAAGTGGTGCCACCAGGAATCGAACCGGGGACACACGGATTTTCAGTCCGTTGCTCTACCGACTGAGCTATGGCACCTGCTTTACGGTCTGCAAATATAAATCTCAAATCTGAGTAAGCAAAACTTTAACCTTAAAATTTATTTTGATTCGCCAACAGTTTTGAATATTTTCTCAAATCTTCACAATACTTCCTTATTGGTATCTTTCAAGTATTGGATAAATTTGCAACTTGCACAGAAAACATGCTTCTTTCCTATCACACTCTCGACAACGGCATCCGCCTTATACACCATCAGACAAACGGAAGGGTTGCTCATTGCGGATTATTAATCAATACAGGATCACGTGATGAATCAGCAAGCGAACATGGCATAGCACATTTTATCGAACATATGCTATTCAAAGGGACCAGCCGCAGAAAAGCCTATCATATCCTGAGCTGCCTTGACGACAGAGGAGGAGAACTTAATGCTTATACAACAAAGGAAGAAACAGTTGTCCATGCTTCAATTCTTAAAGAAGATCTTGAAAGAGCTGTCGATCTTATATGTGATATCACATTCAACTCAATATTCCCTGAAAAAGAGCTTGAAAAAGAAAAAGAAGTGGTCATCGAAGAGATAAAAGCTGTACTCGATAATCCTGCTGAACTTATCTTCGATGAATTCGAGGAACTTGTCTTTCAAAACGGATCACTGGGTCGAAGCATCCTTGGCACCCCGGAAACAGTTAAAGCTTTTAAGCGACAAGACCTGATAAGGTTCATTTCAGACAACTACAATACAGATCAAATGGTTTTTTGTTCTGTCGGAAATATTTCCGAAGAAAATATAATAAGGATCTTTCAGAAGTATTTCAACAATGTTGCTCTAAAAACCAGTCAGGTTACAAGAAATAAAAAAAGAGGATCATATCAGCCGGTGACAGTAATAAAGAATAAAGATACGAACCAAAACCATTGCATAATCGGGAATATTACTTACAGTTTAAAACACAGGAACAGGATCGGAATGTTCCTTCTCAATAATATCCTTGGAGGACCTGTTCTTAATTCAAGGCTGAATCTTTCACTCAGGGAAAGAAACGGATATGCCTATAGCATTGAATCAAGCTACAATGCATTTTGTGATACAGGACTTTTCTCAATCTATTTTGGAACCGAAAACCGCAACCTTGAAAAGTGTATTTCAATAATCAAAAAAGAACTGAATAAGCTGAGAAATACCAGATTGGGTATAATTCAGCTTGACAGGGCCAAAAATCAGATCAAGGGATCTCTCGCCAGAGCCTACGAAAATCATGAGAGTCTTATGCTCAGCCTGGCAAAAAACCTGCTTGTATTTGACAGTATTGACTCTCCTGAAAAAATCAGCAAAAAAATAGACGCCCTGACTTCCTCCCGGCTTCTTGAAATAGCTAACGAAGTTTTTGAACCCGGAAAATTGTCAACCCTTATCTATAAATGATAATGAATAAGCAGATCGAAAAATATATTTTTGATCATTCTACACCTGAAGATCCCGTACTTGAAGATCTTTACAGGCAAACCCATATTAAATTCGTTAATCCAAACAGGTCAACAGGATTCATTCAGGGAAAATTCCTTGAATTAATCTCCGGAATGATAAAACCTTCAAATATTCTTGAAATAGGAACATTTTCCGGTTACTCAGCTATTTGCCTGGCGAAGGGACTTGCAGAAGAAGGGAAACTGACAACAATTGATATTAATGATGAACTCCGTGATTTCGCACATGATTATTTCTGTAAAGCCGGACTTGAAAATAAAATTATCCAGCTCACCGGAAGGGCACAGGAAATAATACCTCAACTTGACCAGGTCTTTGACCTTATATTCATTGACGGAGATAAACGTGAATACTGCGAGTACTATAATATATGTTTACGCAAAACAAGACCCGGGAGTTTCATTATAGCCGATAATGTACTCTGGGGAGATAAAGTCCTTGAGAAAAACACGAAAGATCCTCAGTCGAAAGGCATAATTGAATTCAATGAAATGATCCGTAATCAGAAAAATATTGAGAAATTTATTCTCCCTATAAAAGACGGCCTAATGATTATCAAAATCTAAGACTTCAAAACTAAATATTTCCATTCTCTCCCCTTGTATGGTACATTTTTTGCATACATCTGAAAACTGAACATGAAAAATCTTATAACATCAGTAATAGCCCTGTTGCTTGCTTGCCAAATCAATGCTCAGGGTAATCTTGAAGATCCTGAGAAGACACAGTCTGCACAAGGGTCTGTTGCAATGAAAGCTACTCTCACATCTGCAAGCCGGCTTTTTAAGGATAAGGAAGACCTGACTTCGGTAATTGTAATAATCCCGGAAGAAACTGTTGTTGATGTTACTAATTCAGACAGTACATATTTGTTTGTTACATACGAGGAAGTTGAGGGTTACATCTTCAGGAAACATGCTTCTATTAACAGCACACCTGTTCCCTTAACAGCCGGAGAAGAAAGAACCGGAGTTGTCTCCCAGTCCCGGCCGCCTGACAGATCGGCTCAGCCGGCACAAAGACCTGTGAATGACAGACGAACCCGACTCACAAATAAATATGGTTCTGATATTGCATCCAGAATGATGGCCATGAAGATCTGGAAAGGGATGACTGCCGAGATGGTTCAGGACAGTTGGGGCTCCCCGAGAAAAATCGACAGGGTTATAAACGGTAATGATGTAAATGAAAAATGGACCTATTCCAAATCATGGCTTTATATTGAGAACGACAGACTTGTCGAATGGGGTCCGGTAAGGTAAATTAGACATTTATATTCAGCATTATCATCCAAGAGACTTACTGTTTAACCAGAAATCCCTTAAGTCTTTTCAGCTTTTGTCTTTCACGTCTGCTCTGTATCAACACCCTGAGTCAGTGATGAAAGAGATTGTTCAAAAACAGGGATTTATTTGAAATCACTGATATAGCATTCCGGTGATACTTAGTTCTGCAGATTGCAAAAGACATTAAACCGGAGCTTCCATAATCACTCGACACCTCTGTTCTTTGCTCCAGATCAGGCAATTAATTCCCTCTCTATCGCTTACTGATATTTTTGGTAAATTGCCTGAAAATAAAACATTAATAATTACTGAATTGTTTGATTTTATTCTTTTATTTACATCATGAGTTCAATTATAGGATAGATTGTTCTGCATTAGGATATCAACAACAAGTTTAAAGGGATATATCTTGCTTAAGTGGAACAGCGGCGATAGCGAAAAATCAAAATATGCTTCAGATATTGCCAGAGATTAGAACAATTTGCATAACAAACACACTATAAATAAGTTATAAAATGAACAGAAGAAATTTTATAAGAAACGCGGCTGTCACAGTTCCCATGATGGCTTTTTTACCAAATTTCGAACTTTTTGCAAATCCTGTTAAAGGAAAAGTAAAGATCACTGATGTGCAGTGTGTCCTAACCAGAATAGGTATGCGTATCAGCCCCCTTGTCAAAATATCTACTGATGCGGGTTTATTTGGGATTGGAGAATGTCATCACGACTCAAATGGCCATGGTGCCAAGGATGTTGTACTGAATGTATGTAAACCAATAATAATGGGAAAGGATCCTTTGGATCTGGATTATCTTGTCTTCAAGATGAGTACCCGCACTTCATATTTCGGTGGAAATCATGGAATAGCAACACATGCAATTACGGGAGTGGAAATGGCCCTTTGGGATCTGATCGGAAAAATTACCGAACAACCTGTTCATAAGATCTTTGGTGGCGGCAGTCATGTAAGTGAAGTACGGGCCTATGCATCAGCCCGTCCGAGAAACATGCTTGATATGGATTCATGCAAGGAATTTGCAGAGTTGATGCTGGGTCAGGGCTGGACAGCATGCAAGAGTGATATTGACAGGAATCAGCGCTGGAACAGCCTTGACAACCGCAGGCTCTCAAACACTGAAGTAGACAAGATTGCACAAGGCTTCTTTAATATGAGGGAAGCCTTGGGGCCCGAATTTGATATAGCCGTTCATTGCCACTGGGAGTTTGATTTTGACAGTGCATTACGTGTTGCAAATGCTGTTGCTCCCATGCGTCCCATCTGGCTGGAAGACCCCCTTCCGATCGGCTATAATGAACAATGGGTAAAACTGACAGAGAAATCACCGGTCCCAATACTCACTGGGGAGAATTTATATACAAGGGATGATTTCCGTCCTTTTATTGTAAATCAGGGCGTTAACATGATCGAGATTGATGTTTCGATGGCCGGAGGGCTTCTTGAAGCCAAGAAGATTGCTGACTTTGCCGAGACATACTACATTCCTGTCTGTACCCATAATGTTGCCAGTCCGATTGCAACCATTGCATCGGCCAACTGGGCCGCCACAGTCAGGGAATTTGTAGCCCACGAGGCCTTTATTATGAATCCTATGAACCGTGCCGGCAAGGGTGTAAACGGCGACCCCGATGTTCTTGGTTACGACAAGGAAATGATAGTTAAAGGTCATCTGCAGTTAAGTGACAGGCCCGGATTTGGCTTTGACCTGAATGAAAAGCTTATAAGGGAAAAATATATGGTTGAAGGCGAAACCTGGTGGAAATAGAAAAAAAGTGGAAGTGCGGGTGGAAGGAAAATGCTCTGCACTCATACTCTCACCCACGCTTCCACCTTTTTCAGTACCCGGTACAGGTTCTGAAATTTGTCATTTTGCTATTTTAACACACAATAACTTTTTTTGATCCCGGACAAGCAGTCTGCCATTGGCAAGTGCCAATGGACTCCAGTTCTGACCCGTTTCAAGGATCTCAGCAGAAGCCAGTGGCTTGAATCCTGAGGGATCAGGTTGTATCAGATACAATGTTTGCCTGCCATCTGTAGCCAGTATAAGCCCGTCAGCCAGGATCATGCTGCCTTTGTCGAAAAGCGGATTGCGCATTGTTTTCCACAACACCTTGCCATTCATGTCCATACAACACAAGCCATCACGTTTGGTATTTGTCGAGAACTGTCCATAGAAATAACCATTGTGCAACAAAGCCGGTTTTGTATGATCACCGAATTCATTATGCTTGAAAAGCTCATTTACTGTATAGTTACCGTCAGCCTTTTTTTCCACTTTTATCATTACAGTTCCCAGTTCATTTCCTCCCACAGCAAGGATTCTGCCTTCACCGGCATCAAGTGCCGGAGATGTCTGAGCCATATTTACCCAGTCATTGTATTCCCAGAGAATTTGTCCTGTCTGGGGTTTCAGGCCTATTATCTTACCCATGCTTTTGTTGGTAATCTCCTTGTGCATAATGGGATTCGTGGATGAGAACACCATAACTATATGATCTTCTCCTGCAATCTTCGCCACTGAGGGACTGGCATAGGTTTCATCTCCGATAGCGTCTGTCTTCCATACGATGTCTCCGGTCATCTTATTATAGGCTACGAGTCCGGCATAAGGATCCTTCGAGTAAGATACAATAAGCAGGTTACCGTAGACAAGCGGACATTGGGTTATAGCCCATACAGGCGGCTTGGTTCCGCCAAAATCCTTCATTATGTTCTTGTTCCATATGGGCTTATGTGTGTTGATATCAATGCAGTACAGGTCTCCGTATGGACCACTGGAATAGATCCTGTTGCCATCGATTGTCGGAACGCTTCTTGAACCCGGATACGAAACTGATCCCGGTGCACTATAACTGTAGTTCCAGAGTTCCTTTCCGGTATTAAGATCAAAGCATCTCATGATATCCCCTGTCGCATCATCCCTGTCGAGCATATAGACTTTTCCGGCATGGATTACAGGGCCACCAAAACCGCGACCGACATTTGTTGTCCACAGAACTGTGGGTCCGTCATCAGGCCACGAACGAAGGAGGCCCTTTTGGGGTGAAGTGCTGTTCCCGTTTGGTCCGAGGAACTTAGGCCAGTCCTGTGCATTTATCTGATGGCTGCACATTAATAAAAGAAGCGTAATGTAAAATAGATTCTTTCTTCTCATTGTTATTATTTTTATAATAAAATTAAACAGAATCTCCTAAGGGTAATAAAAGTGTATTACTATTCAATAATCGGCAATGTTAAATATGATTTATGAGTTGCATCACGGTAAATAGTCACTTCCGGAGGCGGGTTAAGCCTGGGAGTTCCCCTTCCTGAAAAACTGATAACAAGCTGTATTTTATGACCTGCCTTGAAAATCATTGATATCGGCAGAATCTGAAATACAAGCTCAGCCGGTTCTCCCGGTACCAATTGCATTACGTCTGCCTCCATGAAACTATGCCAGGGTAATCCCAGATAATTATAAGGTGGTTCGGCCAGTTTTCTCATTGATGCTCTTAGCTGTCCATAAACATTGTATGATGAAGTGGTGCCATCGGGTGCCACATCCCGGATCGTAGCAATGAAATCTCCATCAGTTGCTGTTGATGATACCCAAAGGTTGATTGTCGGATGACCGGTGACCTGGATATCTTCGCTAAGAGGAGCAGTCTCATATATTAATCTTCCGGCAGTTGCATCATCTGGTCTGACATCATAAGAAACAATGGTTTGGTCTTTTTGATTTGTTCCTGTCGGCACTGTCGTACTAAGTGAACCTTCGCCAAGATAAAATTCCACTCTTTTTTCTTCCGGCAAAGGCCATTTTTTAGCCGAACGCCATTCAGACCCTTCCGGAGCATTATATGTATAATAGTACACAGGGTCTTCATCCATTATACCATTATCGATACCCTTAAGCCAGTAATCGAAGAACCTGCGTTCCTCTACAGTAACGTCAAATCCGGTCAGTTTCATAGAGGTATTCCAATCACAGTGCACTCCCGGACCTATAAGTAATTTAGCCGGTACTTTGAAATTATTAATGGCAAAAAAAGGACCGGGTTTGGTTGCCCCTTCATCCCAGTTAACGGCCATATACATGGCTATACCGGAAGCATTGATTTGATCCATATATGTTGAAGGACTGCTTTTTATCCACCACTGTTTTGAATCTTCATCAGTAAGGAACTCAGAATAACTATCACGGAAAGGCAGATCGCCTTCGCTTTCAATCGTTCCCGCATGTTCAGCTATTGCTTTTTTAAGCAATATGCTATCAGCATCTGCATCT